>SKEU01000201.1_pt1 | contig 49387 bp, 39 predicted proteins | sample 4819571 | NCBI WGS metagenome assembly SKEU01 (sample SAMN11008801, study PRJNA524170) | human gut metagenome | biome: Human fecal sample; material: Feces; isolation source: fecal sample from pouch patient p8, p16 | host: Homo sapiens | place: Israel: Tel-Aviv | collected 2015-06-23
TACCCATTGCATCATATCTAAAAGTTCAAGCTGTGCTTGATTAAAAACAGTTGCTGCCATATCAAAATCCTTTCTTTTAAATTAACGCCACAAAATTAACGAAAAGAATTGGAAATGCCAAAGAAAAGAACAACTTTCTTCATTTTAAGACACAAAAATGCCTTTCAGCATCAGATAATACTGAAAGACAATGATACTTATTCTGCGTATGGTCCATTTTCACGTTTATCAAGCAAAAAACTGATAAACTCATCAGAGATATTAGAGATAAATATTATTAAATATAAATATATCAAACGTCGATGGCTTTTTTGTGCCCAAATGTTAAAAACGAGTCAAACATAAAAGAAAGTTTATGTTTAATTTGGTTATTAAAAGACTTTTATGTATCTTTGCATCGTGAATAGATAACTAGATGTTTAACAATTTGAAACTCAACAGATGAATGAAGAAGAGCTAGAAAAGCAGATTAGAATTAAGAAGAAGCTGCTAAGTGATTACATCAGGCTGAGAGAGGCTTATCACATTGATGATGAAACATATTGGAAGTTTACAGACAGCGTTTTAGACCAGCTTTCAGTTCTGATTAAGAAAAGAAAAAAGAATTAAAAATCTCCCCTCCTTCGGAAGGGGATAAAAAATGATAGATATGAATAATAACACGGATTTACTTAAGGAATACGCTTCTCTTGCAGGCAAGGAAGACGAAAAGAGCGAAGCTCGAAAAATAGAGATTTTAAACTACATCAAATTGAATGCTGATGATAGTGATAGAGAAGAGGCGAAGGATTTCATCAGCCAAAAGATGGAGCAGCTTCAGAGTGAAGTCCTGACTTTGCGTGAGCAGCTCGCAGAGGAAGATTACAAGTTGCTGCCACTTCGATACATCGCACAGGAATACTTCGGTAAAAGCGCAGCATGGCTCTCTCAGCGCCTCAATGGCTCAGAGGTTCGTGGTCATATTTACACACTCAATTCCGAGCAGAAAGATATTTTCAATCGTGCCGTCAAGGAGATTGGACAACGCATTAGCTCTTTGCAGTTAGCATAGGGTTATCTATTCACACAACCGTCCCCGACATGATTCCGTGCCGGGGACATCTTCTAAACAAAAAGAATATGAGTCTCAGGCTACTGCAATGTTTAATAATGAGCGTCAGGGAAAGCATATTAGATATGCACCAGCGGGAACGGAAGTTCAGAAATGCTATCCAGATAAACAGAAGATGATAGATAAAATATATGAACTAGGACCATATAATGTGTCCCATCATTGTGGAACACCTGAAACATTAAAAAGAATGAATGTTATTGATATTTCTTTTCAGAGAGTTCCTATTGATAAACAATCAGCATTTCACAGTGCGCTATCTAGGAGAGTGACAAAATTATTAGATCCATTTAATTCTCATGATCCTGCGTTTCATATAGAAATCAGGCAGTACTAATTATAGAATCAAAAATTTATAGTCTCATTTTAAAAAGAGACTACACAATTATACTATATTCAACAATTTAGTTATATATTACATAAGATATTCAAATATGAAAAAAATATGTTTTATTTCAATAGTAGTTTTTATTATGCTGTCTTGCATGGCATCTTCGCCTCAGCATAGTCTTCAGTCCCGATTGTTTGGGACTTGGGCAGCAAGTGATGATAAGGTTGTTGTATTCCAAATCAACAAGGATAGTTTGTATTATATTGATGAAGATCCTATTGTGGCGATATCTTATAAGTTTGCAGGTGATAGTATGTCCCTAGACTATTGGGGGAACACTATCGTACAACACATCTCATTTCGCAAGGATACGCTCGTTATGCAAAACAAGTTGGGCGAGGTTAGTCGTTTTGTACCTGTTAAATAATTCGATCTGTATGGTTGAAACTGCCTGAAAGGGCAATTTCAACCATACATAAACGGTATCTCAACTGTTCTGGACCGAATGTTAACGCATGACAGATACCAGTTGTTCCCTTAACGTTTCCTCTCCAGGAAAGCTTGTCTTCTGATAGGTTATCTTTCCTTCCTTATTTACAACAAAATAGGTAGGAATGCCTGAGAACTTATGAATTTCGGCAAGAGCAGCAGCCTGTTCTTTGGTCAAGCGCACATGCACGCCACTTATTGTCTTTATCATCTCGCCCCATTTATCTACAGGCGATGAGGCATCGGCTATATAGACATACACCACATCATGAAGTTGTTCTTTCAAAGGACGAATGGCCGACATTGCTGCCCTGCATGGCACGCACCACGTGTTCCAGAAATCGATGAGCACAACTTTACCTTTATACTTATCTGTTATCGTGGGTAATATCTGCTGGGCAGACATCTTAGGGTCTATGTCAATAATTGATAAGTATGAAGAAGAGGCATTGGCCGTCTTTTTGATCTCTGCCATTTTTTTGTCGGCAGCTGACAGTTGCGACTTCAAGTCATCGTTATTGGCAAAGATTAATTCGCGCACCATATCGTTGGCTATACTGTCATGAGCCACCGCTATCTGCTGTTCGGTAAGAGGACATTTGCAGTTGAACGAACGGCTTAGACGCTTACCAATAGCGATATCGTCCAACAAAGGGTCGGCAGACATATATTGACGGCGAAGAGCTGACGTGAAGTCGGATAGATAATGATAGTAACGCTGATTCTTTGAACGAAGCACGGATAGTTGCTCCAGAGGTTTGAAATAAGCCAGGGTGTCGATACGCATGTTGGCACGTGGCACACCTCTTTTACCAGTTATCATTGGAGCCATAGATATATTGTTCTTAAAGCCAAACAGAGCCGAGGCATAATTCATAGACAGGATGCTCTGAGCCAATGTTCGGGTGGCGGAGCCAATAGCTACATTGGAATTGATGGCAGCCGATAGTCGTTCATAGCTCTGCTGCACATAATCACGATATTGCAATGGAGTCATTCCGCAGATATCATCAAAGAAAGTATCGCCATATACATCAAGCATATTCTTTACGCTCTGCAATTCGGTATCTACAGCAGCGTGTTTGCCTTCAAACCATACAAATTTCTTTACTTCAGAATCATTTGCAAAAAGGTGTGTAGCGGCAAGGGTAAGTGTTGGTAGGTCGATGGTCACGGTTGTCGTGTCATTAGGTACGGCAAGGAATGGTATCTCCATTCTGTTTACACGTATAGTTGCTACAGTTGGCAATATCGCATTGGCGCTGACTCGACAAGTGCCATCTACGCCTATAGAGTCATGGGCGAATGGCATGCGTTGTGGAGAGAACCAATTATCAACTATAATATCGAGCGTGGTCTTGTATTCTGGTTTATATCCAAGCAAGCGCACGGCTACAACAGTCTTGCCAAGATTAAGGTCGGTTGCTGGTAACTTGCTGTTCTTATCAGGTGCTTGTTGCAGTAAGTGTTGCGGAATGTCGGCCTGTGGACGCTTGCCATCGAGACGCACTCCATAAATATTCCAGCCGGAATTGTCGACTATTTCACGAAAGTCAAACTCTGTTGTAGTCTCGGGCATTGGTTTAAAGCGCAATGTGGCTGCAACATATCCACATTCGGGCACTTTCACGAATACCCCTTTGGGCAACTGCTTGCTGCCAATATAGTCATATTTCACTCCATTTGCCATAATAGAAGCATGTGAATCTATGCCCACCTCTCCACTGGCCTGATATATTTTCACGTCAAGAAATGTAGCTTTCTTATCGAGTGTAACACGCTCAATCTCTAATTTGTGATTGTTTGAGCCTAAGAAGTAAGGACGCTCAACAACTCGCTTGGCTTGTGCTGTAGTGGCAACAAGCAGCATCAGAAAGACAACAATCGTCTTCAATCTTTTGATAATCTTATGTTGTGCCATATTTTACAATTAAACGTTTGCAATTATTTCTATTTTGCACTATCCTGCATCGATTTTAATTCTTGGTCGGTCATCTGTACATAGATTGAAACACCATAAACGGTATCTCCATTTGATTTTATGCCCAGAGGATGAACCATGCAGAAACTTGGTTGATTACCGAGAGTCCATCCTGTTATCTGGAGGTATTCGTTGTTGCCAAGCAGTAGAACCGTCCGGTGGGTATTGTTGTACCTATTATTAAATGTATATGCTATTTCGCTCTTTTTCATAAAACTTCCAGCATCATCAGAATAATAGTAAGCAGTCATTTGGGTACTACTGTCAAAATAGTAGTTTTGTGGAGACATGCCAACTATGCTGCTGTAATATTCGTTAGGCAGTCTTTTTCCATTCCTGGTAATTTCCCATGTGGCGTAGTGCTTCCATCCATGGCCAATGAACATTTTTTCAAAGTTCTTTTTACTGATACCGCCGCCATCGCCAAAGCAGTATCCGGCGTCACTAAAGTCGTATGCACATTCATAATTATCCAATACTAAAGCCCATTGCTGCTCTAGAGATTCCTCGTCATCATCGTTGCATGATACAACAAAGACGAATGCAAGCATGACTAATAACAGTCCAACAAAATAATTTATTTTTTTCATATCAATGATAATTAATTGTTCTGATAAAGAAACGGTAACTTTATTCTATCTCCTCACACACCACCATATCCACGCTCCTGAATATCACAACAATCTTGTGAAGGCTGGTGGTCTTTACCTCAGTCTTCACCACATCACTATCTGCATAGCGATTAACCTGAGCGATGGCTGCCTCTCTCAGCTTCTCTACCTGCTCATCGGTGGCATCCGACTTGCAATATTTCAACTCCACAATATATGAATGCTCCATATCCGGATAATTCTCCAGGAGTGGACGCAGGAAGATGTCGGCATAACCAGCCTGGTTATCCAGTTCTGAGATTGGACGATAGAACATATTCTGACAAGTCATCGCCAAGGTAAAGCCATGCACATACGACTCACCCTTCTGTCGGTCACGCTGCGAAGAATAGCGCTTGATGGCATCGGCTATAAAGTCGAAATAAGATTTATAATCACCATCATAAGCAAAGCCACTCTCCAAATCACTCTTCTGATAGGTATCATAAGCCAGTTCGTTCTCCTTATAGGTGCTCAGCAAATAAGCATAGATCTGCTCTCTAACCACCTCGTTAGGAATCACAAACTTGGTCTTGCCACGATAGGTTCCATCAATGGTCAACATGCCAAAGTAAAAGAGCAAGCTGACGAAATTGTCCGGATCGTTGATACTCTCGGCCGGAAATCCCCTTTTCAAGTTTCCCGTAACAAATCCATCCGTAACCAGATGCTGGATGATGCTGGCATCATGGGCAAACTCCTTGTCGTGGCGGATGAGCATGCGAAGCTTGTTATAATCTACACGGATGTTATCCTCTATCATATCACGAGGAATATCACAATTATTGTGAATATACTGGTCGATGAAATACAGCACCATTACAGAGTTATACATCGTTACCTGACCATATCTGTTGATAGAAAAGCAATAGTTATCATACCATGGCTTCATCACCTGGATAAGTTCATCCACGGAATGACGGAAAGGACAAACCGAAGAATAGTAGGTCAACATCTCACGTACTTCTTCCTCCGTAAATCCCGTCATCTCGTTAAACTCGGAGCTCAAGGAATAGTTGGTGCCGATGTTGAAACCACTGGTCAAATCATCCATCGTCACAGGACTGACACCCGTCACGAAAACACGCTTCAGGGATGTACTTGTAGCCGCCTTCACCGCATCAAAGAAGAGACGCAGATAGCCTTCGCCATGCGTCTGCTTGCGATAACTGGTCATATATTGCGGCTCAGCAAGAATCTTATTGGTAAAATGGTCGTACTCATCTATGAAGAGATAGATTTGCTGACCAACTTTATCACACTCCTGACAGATATATTGCAATTGGTCGATACACCCTTCCTGCTTATTCATTTCCTCCTTGATATCTTTAGGAAGATACTGCTGATAAACATCACAGAAAAAATTATAAGCCATGTTACAGGTAGCATCCAAACCATCCTTATAATCGTCGATACCAGCTGCAACTACAGAGAAATTCAGATTCAGCACCAAATAGGAATTACGCTCCGGGGTTGGATTCTTACCTATATAAAGATCACCAAAGAGCTGCTCAAACTTATCCTTCTTGTTCACATCATAGTAATTCTGGAGCATAGAAAGGGTAAGGCTCTTGCCGAATCGGCGAGGGCGAATATAAAAGAAATACTTATTTGCTGCCTCCATTTCTTCTATAAACGGAGTCTTATCCACATAATAGCAATCATCCTTTCTAACATCCTCGAAATTCATCATGCCATAAGGGATGCGCTTGCGATATACGCGTTTCTTCTTCTGTTCCATATCTACTATTTTTTAGACATTATTTTTTCTTTGTGCAAAACTACAATAATATTTCCTAACTACCAAAGAAAATGATGAGAAATCATACTTTATCTTATTTTTTTCTCCTCACCCAAACCTTATGGCTGTGCTGACCCACAGAGCGGATGGGAGCATCATGGTCGCTATCTATCTCCTTCAACTCCAATGAGGCGGCGGTGCGGCTCAGGTTGTTGATGTAGGCATAGTCGGTAAGACCGATGAAGCCATTCTCATCGATGACATCCAGGGCTCGGGCGATGCGCTCCTCTCGGGTATATTTCTGCTTCAAAATCTGCTTCACTCCACTCATTTCACGTTCAAGATCGGGATCGGTTTCCCGCTTCACAGATTGGATGAAATCGGGAGACGCCTTGAAGTTGACGTCTCTTACGCCCACCTTACGATAGGCCATCTTATCATCATCACCCTGCATCTCGGTAGGCTTGTCATCCTCGAAACCCAAGGATAGAGAGAAGGTGCCGAGACCTTCCAGATTCACATTATAGCCCATGGAAAGCATGCGAACCAGCATATCTTCCACATCCATCAGCACGGCTTCAGTGGTACTCGGAGAAATGCCACGATGATAACCCTGCATCTTGTCGATAAACTCCTTGCGAGATAGTGTACGATTGGCCACCATCTTGGGATAAACCTTACGCTTGCCGTCATGATGAACATCCGACATCTCCTGCAACTTGTACTTTGCCATATCAATTCCTTTCCTTATTAAGTTCTACATCATCATTTATAAAGCGAGACCGTAGTCCTGGAAGAGATGGTTTGCATCCTTAAATGCATTCACCTATACTCTTAAGGATAATAGTCTTTATCATTAGAAGAAAACTCCGTTCAGCGATGCTGAATCTATGTTCAGCAGTGTTGAACTTAAGTTCAGCAGTGTTGAATATAAGTTCAGCAGTACTGAACATAACTTTCTCCACTGCAAAAATACAATCCCTACTCATCCATTCTTCAGTTGTTTCTTTCGTACCAATTCTCACAATCAAAAGGTACTCCAAAATTTAAAGGTTAGTTAAACCAACTCCTTAAACCAGTCCGCTTAAATCAAGGGAGTATTGGGTAGGAAGTTTCTTTTCCTTCTTGATAAACATCAGCATATAAATAGGGAGATAAGTGATTTTTCCCACCTTCTTCACATTATCGTTACACAACACATAGGCTTTTGAAATCTGATAGGTTGTAGAGTTCATCACATTCGTAAGCGCTTTGTGACGCTCATAATCCTTGCCCGATTTAACCTCTAAAGGCAACACCTCATCATTTTGCTCTATCACAAAATCCAGTTCACCCTGCCGCTTGTTGTTATAATAATACAACTGGAAGCCATGCGCCTGGAGTTCTTGTGCCACCGCATTCTCATATATCGAACCAAAGTTGATGGACGGTTCGTTATCCAAAATCTTCAGCTGAATGCCATCTGCATAAAGACTTGCCAAAAGACCAATATCTGCCATAAACAGCTTGAATAAGTTTCGGCTGCTTGACAAAATCAAGGGCACAGTAGGCTCCTCAACATTATATACCGGCAGAGCGACACCAGCATCCTTCAACCACAAGAAACTATTCTGATAACGTGAAAACTTGATGTTTTCATTCAGGTTCTTCAATATGAAACGCTTGTTCTTGGCATCAAGCTCAGCAGGAATCCTGTCAAAGATTTCTTGAATATACAATTTATGGTCAGGGTCATATTTCGCTATATCCTGCTTATAAAGACGTATAATAGCCTGCTGCTCTGCCATTACATCTTGCAGATTATTGGTAGCCAGATATTTGTCAACAGCTGCAGGCATTCCACCTACTATAAGATAAAGCCGGAATACCTCCATCATCTTTTCATGGATGAATTCATCTACAGGCGTCCCTTCTGTAAAATGTTTCCTCAAAACATCTATAATTCTATCGTTGATACCAACGGCAGATGCAAACTCTTCAAAATCAAGCGGATACATATCTTTCACATCCATATATCCCACTGGAGCTGAACGGAGATTCTTGATTTCCACACCCAATAAGCTACCACTTAAAATATAGCGATAACTCCCTTCCTCCACCAAAAACTTGATGGCAGTTACAATTTCCGGGCATTCCTGCACTTCATCAAAGAACACAAGAGTATTACCCTTTATTAAATCCTGGCTGGTCACTGTGGAGAGACGCAACAAGATGTCTTGACAGTTCTTCGCCTTGCTGAAGACCTTTACCAAACCCGGATTTTCAATGAAATTGAGTTCAACGAATCTTTCAAAATGTTCATGACCGAAACGACGGATAGAATATGTTTTTCCTATCTGTCTTGCTCCTGTCAACATCAAAGCTTTTCTATCGGTATCGAAAAAGTCAGCTAAATATCTGTCTATCTTACGCTTAATCATTTTTTGTCCTCTTTCCTAATATTAAACGGATGCATTTTGTCCGTTTTTCCAATACAAAAGTACTATATTCTGTCCGTTTTTCCAAGGGATTTACACATAATTTTGTCCGTTTTTCCAAGTTTTAACGCTTTTAACACACTTTTCATTCGCGCGAATTCAACAAGCAACTGCCAAATATCCTGCAGATCTCAGTGAATAAAGTAATCATCACCATTTTATATATCCCAGTTTTTCCACTCATCTGTTGCTTCCCATCATCGCAAGGCATCACAATAACGGTTAAACTGCTCATCTGTCAATACCCAATAATTCAGGCCATATTTTGTATAAAAAAGTATTTTCAAAACGCTATTTGAAATCCCAAACGTCACTTAACTGATCAAACAAAAAAGAGAGAAACCAAGGAGCATAAGCTACTCAATTTCTCTCTGGAGATTCTATTTTGCAGTTGTCATTTAAAGAGTCAACATTCGTAGACGTTGTCCTACAACTCCTTTACCATAAATATAGTGGTGGCGGTATGTCCTGAGTCACCAAGGCGCTGAGGAATATGCCTGAAGCCATGACGCAGCTTCTGCTCTTTCAGGGCATGTTATTTCACGATAATCTCATCAACAAACAGCCAGCCACCGAAGCTGCTTGGCTTCGCCTGAACACGGATGTAGCGGGTTGTCTTGCTGCCCTTCCAGGTAAGCGTCTTGAAGTTCAGAATCGGCTCCTTGCTCGACTCATACTTCTTATCAAATACCTGGGTGAAGTTCTTGCCATCCTCACTAACAGATACCGTATATTGAGAAGGATAGAAAATCTCAGGACCGCTGCTCTGCATGAAATCGGTGCCTACGCTGCTGATCTTTGTAGAATTACCCAGATCGATGGTCACATCGAAGCAATCCTTGCCGATAAAGCCCTGCCAGCGACCATCGCCATGAGCCCATCCGCCCATATTACCATCCACCAGCGTCTTTTCGCCAGCCGCAGGATAGTAGCGGTTGTAAGCATGGTTATAGGTAACCTTGGCACCCACAGCCTTGTGCTGCACCGGCTTCATCTTTTCCTTGCGCTCACCAATCTCCTTCTTCAGCTCGAATGGGTTCACACCTTCTGCCTTCAGATGTTCCACCTGCGCCAGGGCACGGGTCTTGAACTCAGGATAGTTCTTGGTTTTGGTTCCATTCCATCCTATCTCAGCCAGAGCTAAGGCACGAGGATAAAGCATATACTCGGCATACTCTGGAGTAGGAATATGCTCGGTCCAGAGGTTCGCCTGCACACCGGTAATCATATTGCGTTCCACCTCAGGAAGATCGCTTCCCGGCACGTAGCTATACACCTTTTCGGTAGGAATGAAACCGCCATTTGCCACAGGCTGAGTGCCCGGCGCATCCTGATACATATCGAAGTAGCAGTAAGCTCCCGGCGACATCACCACGTCGTAGCCATGCTTGATGGCCTCGTGTGCCAGTTCGGTGCCACGCCAAACCATCACGGTGGTATTCTTAGAGAGATTTCCGGCAATCACCTCGTCCCAGCCCACGAGCTGTCTGCCATGCTCGTTCAGGAACTTGCCCATGTGGGAAATGAGATGAGCCTGCAATCCATCCACATGATCGATGCCCAGCTCCTTCATCTTCTTCTGGCAGAGGGCACAACTGCCCCATGACTTCTTCGCAGCCTCATCGCCACCCACATGAATGTAATGAGACGGGAAGATATCCATCACCTCTTTCAGGACATTCTCCAGGAAATCGTAGGTTCCGATGTTGCCCGGACAGAAATCTGCCTGCTTATAAGGCTCATGGGTACAGGATAACTCTGGATAGGCGGTAAGCACCTCCTCAGAATGACCCGGCATTTCGATTTCCGGAACGATGGTGATGCCACGCTCGGCAGCATATTTCACCAGGTCGCGGAGTTCATCCTGGGTGTAGTAACCACCCTCGGCACCCTCGCTGCCCTGCTCCAGATACTTGTTGCCATTGGCATTCCAGTCTTTCCATAACTTACCCGAACGCCAGGCGGCGAAATTGTTGAGTCTAGGATAACGCTTGATTTCGATGCGCCATCCGGCTGCATCGGTCAGATGGATATGGAGACGGTTGAACTTATATTCCGACATCACATCAATCTGCTTCTTGAGGAAGGAGATTGGGAAGTAATGACGGGAAACATCGAGCATCAAACCGCGCCACTTGTAGGCAGGTGCATCCACGATGTCGCAGCATGCAATGCCTTTCTTGGTGGTAAGCTGCTCCATGGTCTGCCAGGCACGAAGAAAGCCTTCGCTGCTGGCGGCACTGATTTCAATGGCATCAGGTGCCACATGAAGCCGGTATGCCTCAGGCGAAGATGCATTGGCGAGTGGAGTAAACTTCACCACTCGCTTGGCTGCATCATTCACCTTGACATTCCATGCCTTGGTATAGATATTCTCGGCATCAGCGCCTACTTGGTTTTCTACTTTCACACCGTCGCTGGTGTTGAACACGCCCTTGCCCATCGTAACCTGCTGCGGTTTCGGCAACAGGTTCTGAGCCTGAAGCGACGAGGTTAGTAAGAGTGCCCCGAAGAGGGACAATAGATAGTTGGATTTTTTAGTCATACGGCAAATATTTTAATTATTATTCGATATTTTCGATAATCTTCATTCCCTCTTCCACTGCCTGCATGTTCAATGGGATGAGGTTATGATGGCGCTCTGGCAATGATTTGTAGAGTGCCTTGTTCAAACCGTCGGTGCTCACCACTGGGCAAACCTTCAGCAGTCCGCCCAATACAATCATATTGAACACCTTTGAATTCTTCATCTCGGCAGCCTTGTCCATCGCATCAATGCGATAGATGGTGATGTCCTTGCGCTGTGGAGGATTCATCACGCCATAGCCATCGTAAATAAGGATACCGCCGGGCTTAATCTTCGGCTCGAACTTATCGAGCGATGGCTGGTTGAGCACGATGGCTACATCGTAATGGCTCAGGATAGGCGAAGAGATGCGGCTGTCGCTCACGATGACCGTTACGTTGGCCGTACCGCCACGCTGCTCAGGTCCGTAAGCAGGCATCCAGGTTACCTCCTTGTCTTCCATCAGTCCTGAATAGGCCAGAATCTTTCCCATCGAAAGGACGCCCTGACCACCAAAACCGGATATAATGATTTCTGTCTTCATTGTTCTTACAAATTTGTTGTATCCTTCAGGTCGCCCTTAGGATACTGCTTAAACATGTTCTCTTCCATCCACTTGTTCGCCTCAACAGGTGAGAGCTTCCATCCGCTATTGCAGGTAGAAACAATCTCTACCAGGCTGGAACCCTTGCCCTGCATGCTTGCCTCGAAAGCCTTGCGGATGGCCTTCTTTGCCTTCTTGATGCTTGCTACGGTCTCCACACTCTGGCGGGTTACATAGCAGGTACCCTGCAGATGGCTGGCAAGTTCGGTGATGTTCAGTGGATAACCATGAAGATCTGCCTCTCGTCCGTAAGGACAGGTAGCGGTCTTCTGACCCAACAGGGTGGTTGGAGCCATCTGTCCACCGGTCATACCATAGATGGCATTATTGATGAAGATGATGGCGATATGCTCGCCACGGTTCAAGGCGTGGATGGTTTCGCAAGTACCGATGCACGCCAGGTCGCCATCGCCCTGATAAGTAAAGACGAGACGGTCAGGCCACATACGCTTGATACCCGTAGCCACAGCAGGAGCACGGCCATGGGCAGCCTCCTGCCAGTCGATATCCAAATAGCGATAAGCGAATACGGCACAGCCCACCGGACAAACACCCACCGTCTTATCCTCCATGCCCATCTCCTCGATGACCTCGGCAACGAGCTTATGAACTACGCCATGCGAACAGCCCGGGCAATAGTGCATCGGGGTATCGTTCATCAGCGTAGGCTTCTTATATACCAGATTCTCTGGTGAAATTATATCATTCATTTTATTTAATTTATAGTTAATAGTTTACAGTTTATAGGGCGCAGCCTCCTATTAACTATAAACCATTAACTGTTAACTATCAATTGTTAACTGTTAACTTTTTCAGCGCTTCAACGATTTCCTCTGGCTCAGGCACGATGCCGCCCAGGCGACCGAAGTGCTCCACTGGAGTCTGGCCATTTACAGCCAAACGCACATCTTGAACCATCTGACCTGCATTGATCTCGGCAACCAGAATGCCCTTCTTGGTCTTGGCAAGTTCATGAATCTCCTTTTCAGGGAAAGGCCAGAGGGTGATAGGACGGAACAATCCCACCTTGATGCCCTGCTCACGAGCATTCTCGATACTCTTCTCGGCGATACGTGCCGCACTTCCGAAGGCTACGATTACATAGTCGGCATCCTCCATCTGCTCCATCTCATATCTTACTTCGGTATCACGAATCTTCTGATATTTCTCCTGAAGGGCGATGTTGCGTGCCTCCATGACCTCAGGCTTGAGTTCCAGAGAGGTCATGATGTTGACAGGGCGACTCTTAGGACGCCCGATGGTAGCCCATGGACACTCCTTAGCAATCTCCTCCTCGGTGCGACGTGGTTTTACCGGAGGCAGTACCACCTTCTCCATCATCTGTCCGATGACGCCATCGCTCAGGATCATCGCCGGATTGCGATACTTGAAGGCAAGGTTGAAGGCGAGATCTACGAAATCAGCCATCTCCTGAACCGATGCAGGAGCCAGCACGATGACGTTGTAATCGCCGTTACCGCCGCCACGGGTAGCCTGGAAATAGTCACTCTGTGATGGCTGGATGGTACCCAAGCCCGGACCGCCACGCTGCACGTTGACGATAACACCCGGAATCTCGGCACCTGCCATATAGGAGATGCCCTCCTGCATCAAAGCCACACCTGGACTTGACGAGGTGGTGATGACACGCTTTCCGGCACCGGCGCCACCATAAACCATGTTGATAGCCGCCACCTCACTCTCAGCCTGCAGAACCACCATTCCCGATGTCTCCCAAGGCTTGAGCAGAGCCAGCGTCTCAATAATCTCACTCTGAGGTGTGATAGGATAGCCGAAGAAGCCATCCGCACCACATCTGATGCAGGCATGGGCTATCGCCTCATTGCCCTTCATTAATGTTACTTCTTGATTTGCCATTGTTTAGTCCTCCTTCTTTCGATAAACAGTGATGCAACCGTCTGGGCAGACGATGGCGCACGAAGTACAGCCAACGCATGCATCAGGCACAGCTGCCTCTACATAGCGATAACCATGCACATTGACCTTCTTCTCGGCCAATGCGATGACCTGATGAGGACAAGCCTCTACACAGAGCGCGCATCCCTTGCAACGCTTGGTATCGACTACAATAGCCCCTTTAATCTTGCTCATATTCTAAATTTTTTCTTATTATCTTTACTTTTGGAGTAGCCAAGGCTGCTGCGATCCACATAGAGCATTATGGATTGTAGTAGTCTTTGCAATAAAAGCTCATGATATTATCAAGCATCTCCTTTGCCGCTACAGCCGGACTCTCGGGGTCGAGGGCGATGGCCTCCATATAGCAGTCAAGGGCATGCTTAAAGTCGCCTTGCTTCCGCCAGGCGTTTCCCTGCTGATAATATTCTTCTGCTGTCATTTTACTCTTTTTTTCTAGTTTTGCTGTGCGAAATTACGAAAATTATGCAAAGAAAAAGAATATCGGCGCAAGTTTTAAACTAAATTAATGTAGTTTTTCCCGAAAATGCGCACACAATATTTCAAGTGTGCAATTTTTCAAGAACAATGTGCATTATTTCTAGTATTATATCCCATTAAAACACAATTCGCCATTTACCGCAGTTGGCTACGGTAAATGACGAATAATACGATACCTCGCAAAACAAGGTAGAGGATAAAGGCAAGCCACAGGGCATGGTTGCCTAGCAGAGGATGTAGCCCGAAAAACAATGCGAAGAACGAGGCTGAGGCCACGGCGGTGGAACAGAGCATCGACTTCGAGCGGGTGATGCCCACGAAGATGCCATCGAAAACGAATGCCGGCATTCCTGCTAGGGGTATCAGTATCGCCCATCCTAAATACGCACCCGAGGCTGCTATCACCCGCTCATCACTGGTAAGCAAAGAGAGGAAGTTCTCACCACCTATTATATATAATAAGGTGAAACCGATGGCTACGCCCACTCCGAAACCCATCGTCCGCCTGACCACCTCCCGGAACGCTACCCTATTCCCGGCACCGTAATACTTGCCGCTCAATGCCTCTGCCGCATAAGCAAAGCCATCCATGAAATAGGAGAAGATGGTGAAAAGCGTCATCAGCAGCGTGTTGACAGCCAGCACCAACGTACTCTCGCGGGAACCTGCTGCCGTAAAGAAGAGGTTCACAGCCACCAGACATACGGTGCGGAGGAAGATGTCTCTGTTTAAAGAGAAGAATCGCTTCAGCGGTTCAGAGTCGAAGAGATGCTGGCGATAATCATACTTGCCCAACCGGCGATAGTAAAGCCGATAGAGCACGCATGCCATCAGGAATCCCCACCATTGGGCGATGACCGTGCCGAGCGCCACGCCCTCTACCGTCATCCTGCAAACGAAAACGAGCACCAGGGAGGCTACGATGTTCACCACATTCTGCGTCAAAGACACCACCATCGGGATACGGGTGTTCTGCATACCGATAAACCAGCCCGTGAATCCATAGAGTCCGAGCACGGCAGGCGCTCCCCAGATACAGACATAGCAATATCTGCGGGCCAGTTCCACGACATCCGCTTCCGGCGACATCGCCCACAGTCCGCAGCCGATAATCCATCGCTGCAGGATAAAGAACAGGAGTCCTATCCCTACGCCGATGCCCAGAGATCGAACCAGGAGCCTCAGCACTTCGGCAAAGTCTCTCCTGCCCAAAGCCTGCGAAGTCATTCCGCTGGTTCCCATCCTCAGGAATCCGAAGAGCCAGTAGATGACATTGAAAAGCATCGAGCCCACGGCGATGGCTCCGATATAAGCCGCATCACCGATATGCCCCACGATGGCGACATCCACCAAACCTAAAAGCGGTACCGTGATATTGGATATTATCGACGGCACCGCTAATTGCAATATTCGTTTATTCATAATTAAAAATCAATAATCAATAATTAAGAATGTACTTTCCGAAACGGCGTATGCATAACTATCAATTATAAACTATTAACTATAAACTAAATTCTAAACTTCGCAGCCTGCTCCTCAATGTAGGCAACATCGCTGAAGTAGTCAATGCGCATTGCCTTGCGAACCTCGTCCATGGTCTGGGCTGCAAACTCGCGTGCATCCTCGCTACCCTTCTTCAAGATATTGAATACCTCAGGAATATCCTGCTCAAACTCATGACGGCGGGCACGGATTGGGTCGAGCATCTTGTTGATGACGCTGTTCAGGAACTTCTTGCAGGTGCCATCACCGATACCACCCTTCACATACTGCTCCTTCAACTCATCCAAAGTCTTGAACTCTGGCCAGAACTCAGCGAAATCCTCAGGAGTAGAGAATGCCTCCAGATAAGTAAATACAGCATTACCCTCCAGGTGTCCTGGCTCTTCCATGCTCATGCGTGGCTCACCGTTAGACATCTTCTTCACCTTCTTCCAAACGGTCTTCTCGTCATCGCTCATGTAGATGCAGTTGCCGAGACTCTTGCTCATCTTCTCCTTACCATCAGTTCCTGGAAGGCGACGGCAGCAGGCAATCTCAGGAAGCAGAATCTCTGGCTCTACCAATACAGGCGCATAAGTCTGGTTAAAACGGCGAACCAATTCGCGGGTTACCTCCAGCATAGGCTCCTGATCCTCACCGGCAGGCACGGTTGTAGCCTTGAAAGCGGTGATGTCGGCAGCCTGGCTCACTGGATAGCAGAAGAAACCGAGAGGAATGTTTGCCTCGAAGTTACGCATTTTGATCTCAGTCTTTACGGTTGGGTTACGCTGAACACGAGATACAGAGATGAGGTTCATCAGGTAGGTAGTCAACTCAGCCAACTCTGGAATCATACTCTGGATATAGAGTGTACACTTCTGTGGATCGAGACCCGCAGAAAGATAATCGAGTGCTACCTCTGTAATGTTCTGGCGAATCTTCTCCGGGTTATCGGCATTATCTGTCAAAGCCTGAACGTCGGCCATGAACACGAACATTCTATCGAAGTCGCCAGCATTCTGAAGCTGTACTCGGCGCTGCAATGAGCCGATGTAGTGACCCAGGTGAAGTTTACCTGTAGGACGGTCGCCCGTCAATATAATCTTTCCCATTTTTCTTACGATTTTAATAATTTAGCTGCAAAGGTACAATAAAATAATGAAAAAGAGGAAGAAAAGATGTAAAAATAACCAAAACCCAGAGCTAAGCAGGCGAAATATGAGCCTAGCTGCCAAAATATGAGCTAAGCAGGCAAAATAAAAGCGAGACCTCTGAAAAAGAAGCCTCGCTTATTCTATATTCTGTTTTCGTTGATATCAACGGAAATTAGAATTCTGCATTCTTTGGTGTACGTGGGAACGGAATCACGTCGCGGATGTTCTGCATACCGGTTACGAAGAGAATCAGACGCTCGAAACCGAGACCGAAACCTGCGTGTGGGCATGAACCGTACTTACGGGTATCAAGATACCAGTTCATATCCTTCATAGGGATGTTGCGGTCCTCAATCTCACCCATCAACTTATCGTAGCTCTCCTCACGGACAGAACCGCCGATAATCTCACCAATCTGTGGGAACAGTACGTCGGTACCCTGAACGGTCTGACCGCTCTTGCCGCCGAAGCCGCTCTCCTCCTCGTCTATCTTCATATAGAATGCCTTGATGGCCTTTGGATAGTTGGTCATGATGACTGGACGCTTGAAGTGCTCCTCTACGAGGAAGCGCTCGTGCTCTGAAGCCAGGTCGTCACCCCACTCGCATGGGAACTCAAACTTCTTGCCGTTGGCAATAGCCTCCTGCAGGATGCGGATACCCTCGGTATATGGAAGATGAACGAAGTCTGAATTCAATACGCCCTCCAGACGAGCAATCAAACCCTTGTCAATCATCTTGTTCAAGAAAGCAAGGTCGTCCTTGCAGTGCTCCAGTGCCCAACGGATACAATACTTGATGAAGTCTTCCTCCAGCTCCATCAAACCATCCATATCCAGGAAAGCAACCTCTGGCTCTACCATCCAGAACTCAGCCAGGTGGCGAGGAGTGTTACTGTTCTCTGCACGGAAGGTAGGACCGAAGGTGTAAATAGCACCGAGTGCTGTGGCACCCAGCTCACCCTCCAACTGACCAGAAACGGTCAGTGAAGTCTGCTTGCCGAAGAAATCATCAGAATAGTCAATCTTGCCATCCTCGGTTTTCTTCAGGTTGTAGAGGTTCTTGGTTGTAACCTGGAACATCTGACCTGCACCCTCACAGTCGCTGGCTGTGATGAGAGGAGTATTGAAATAGAAATATCCATGCTCGTGGAAGTAGGTGTGGATAGCCATCGCCATGTTGTGGCGGATACGCATCACGGCACCAAAGGTGTTGGTACGAAGACGGAGGTGAGCATACTGACGCATGTACTCGAAGCTCTGTCCCTTCTTCTGCATTGGATAGTCGCTGCCGCAGAGACCATAGATTTCGATGCTTTCGCACTGAATCTCAACACTCTGACCGGCGCCCTGGCTCTCTACCAAGGTACCTACTACGCTGATGCAGGCACCAGTGGTAATCTGGCGGAGCTGATTCTCATCGACCTTTGATGGGTCGACTACTATCTGAATATTATTAATAGTAGAACCATCGTTAAGAGCGATAAAATCGACTGCTTTGCTACTACGATGGGTACGTACCCATCCCTTAACATTCACGATTGAGTCGTAGGCTGTGCTCTTGAGCAAGTCAACGACTTTAGTTCTTTTTACTTTTTCCATTGTTAATATTAATGCTTCAAGGAGTTAAAGAAGTTAAGGAGTTAAGGAGTTAAGACAATAGTTATAAACCAAGAATTCCTACCATAATAAAAACTCTCAGCCAATATGACACTTGTCTTAACTCCTTTCAACTCCTTAACTCCTTAACTTCATATTATTGTTTCTTATTCAAAAGCACCCATGCGGAGCATGTCTACTTCCTTCTCTGTAAGGAAGCGCCAGTCACCACGACGGAGGTTTTTCTTGGTCAAACCTGCAAACTGTACACGGTCCAACTTGGTTACACGATAACCGAGGCTCTCGAAGATACGGCGAACGATACGGTTCTTGCCGCTGTGAATCTCGATGCCTACCTGTGACTTGTCGCGATCGTCAGCATACTCGATAGCGTCTGCCTTGATCTCGCCGTCATCCAAGGTAATACCCTCACGAATCTGATCCATATCGTGAGAAGTGAGGTTCTTGTCGAGGTGTACGTGATATACCTTCTTCTTCAAGAACTTAGGATGAGTCAGCTTAGAAGCCAGGTCACCATCGTTGGTCAACAGGAGCACACCTGTTGTGTTACGGTCGAGACGACCTACAGGATAGATACGCTCAGGGCATACATCCTTCACGAGGTCCATCACAGTCTTGCGCTGCTGAGGATCATCGCTGGTTGTCACGTAATCCTTTGGCTTGTTGAGCAATACATATACCTTCTTCTCCAAAGATACCACTGCATCGTGGAACTTCACCTCGTCGGTGCGAAGAATCTTGGTACCCAACTCGGTAACTACCTCACCATTGACAGTTACCAGACCAGCCTGGATGAACTCATCAGCCTCACGGCGAGAGCATACACCAGCATTGGCAAGGAACTTGTTCAAGCGCAATGGCTCTGTTGGGTCGATATTCTCCTCCTTGTACTCGATGCGCTTCTTCATGCTATACTTAGCATTTGGATCGTATCCAGGAGTGTGCTGGCGGAAGCCTCCACCACGGTTGTTGCCGTAACCACCGCCACGGTTGTTGCCATAGCCACCACCCTGTGGACGGCCGTAGCCACCCTGCTGACGTGGCTGGTAACCACCATTAGACTGATGCTGGTCGTCACCTTCTGCATTATTGTTGAAACGAGGACGGCTATTGTAACCACCCTGCTGAGGACGGCTGTTGTAGCCACCCTGTGGACGGCCATAACCACCGCCACGGCTGTTACCATAGCTGCTGCCACCACGGTTGCTGTTGTAGCCACCCTGTGGACGGCCATAGCCACCACGGCTGCTGCCATAGCTGCTGCGCTGTGGACGATCACTGCTGCCCGAATTGCCCTGCAGGCCAGCTCCGAATCCTTCTGGGCGGAAGCCACCCTCGCTACTGCTGTTACTACTTCTATCGCTGCCATAAGATGGGCGATGACTGTTAATACGTGGACGCTGTGAGCGACCTACACTACGATAACTCTTCTGATAACCGCCTGCGCTGAAGCCCTCTCGGGTGTTCTCGTTGCCTGACGATTGACTCTGTGGTTTGTTTTCGATTTCTGAATCCATATTACTTCTTAAATAAAAGCCTCACGGCCGAGTTAATAAATCTTATTATTTATATTTAAACTTGATATGATATGTCTGTACTTTTCCTGCCCTTAGGGGATCAGATAATACTTAAAATATACCTGTATAATTACTTGGAGTGATAGCCATCAGCTCAGCCTTCACGCTGTCGCTCACGTTCAATCCCTTGATAAACTCGTGGATAGTCTCCTCGGTCATGTGGGTATTGGTACGGGTGAGAGCCTTCAATGCCTCGTATGGATGAGGATAAGCCTCACGGCGAAGGATGGTCTGGATAGCCTCAGCCACTACAGCCCATGTATTATTCAAATCTTCCTGCAATTTCTCCTCGTGGAGGATGAGCTTGCGCAAGCCCTTCAATGTGCTCTGGATGGCGATGACACTGTGACCGAGAGGCACACCGATGTTGCGGAGCACGGTGCTGTCGGTAAGGTCACGCTGCAAGCGGCTTACTGGAAGCTTCTGTGCCAGGAACTGGAGAATGGCATTGGCAATACCGAGGTTACCCTCGCTATTCTCGTAATCGATAGGGTTTACCTTGTGTGGCATCGCACTGGAACCAACCTCACCAGCCTTGATTTTCTGCTTGAAGTAATCCATAGAGATGTACATCCAGAAGTCACGGTCCAAGTCGATGATGATGGTATTGATTCTGCGGATGGCATCAAAGATGGAACCCAGATGATCATAGTTGCTGATCTGTGTGGTATACTGCTCGCGCTCCAAGCCCAGCTTCTCGCTTACGAACTTGTTGCCGAAGGCACGCCAGTCATACTCTGGATAAGCCACATGATGAGCATTGTAGTTACCAGTGGCACCACCAAACTTAGCTGTAATCTTGCAAGCCTTCAAAGACTCGAGCTGCTCGGTGAGACGATAAACGTAAACCATGATTTCCTTGCCCAAGCGGGTTGGAGATGCAGGCTGACCATGAGTCTTTGCCAACATTGGAACATCCTTCCACTCATCAGCGTAAGTCTGGAGCTGTGCAATCAACTCCTCTACCTGTGGGTAGAAGCACTCTTCCAGAGCCTCCTTTACTGAGAGAGGCACACTGGTGTTGTTGATGTCCTGAGATGTCAAACCGAAGTGGATAAACTCCTTGTAGGCATCCAAGCCACCAATCTTGTCGAACTCTTCCTTGATGAAGTACTCAACGGCTTTCACGTCATGGTTGGTAATCTTCTCAATGTCTTTCACACGCTGTGCTCCCTTCTCGTCGAGATTGCGATAGATGTCACGCAAACGCTCAAACAGCTGCTTGTCGAAAGAAGCCAACTGTGGCAAAGGTAATTCGCATAAAGTAATGAAGTACTCAATCTCTACGCGCACGCGATAACGAATAAGAGCATACTCTGAAAAGTAGTTAGCGAGTTGCTCTGTTTTTCCCCTGTAACGACCATCAATAGGTGATATGGCAGTCAATAAATCTAAATCCATAATAATTAATAATACGTATTATATATAATATAGGGTGCAAAGTTAAGCAATTCCTTTGAAAAAACAGAATAACAAGGAATTATTTAGCTTTAATTAAAACAAAAAGGTCTCCCAACTTTTGTTGGAAGACCTTCATAAGGGTGGGCGCTGACGGATTCGAACCGCCGACCCTCTGCTTGTAAGGCAGATGCTCTAAACCAGCTGAGCTAAGCGCCCTTACTTTTCGTAAGCGGTTGCAAAGGTACTACAAATATTTGAATCCACCAAACTTTTTCCCGTTTTTTTTCAAATTTCTCAAAAAATACATGAAAAGAAGGCACTTTTCACGGGGAAAAGTGCCTTCTTATAGGGAGATTACTCTGCAATCTGAACGGTTGCACGACGATTATAAGAGTTTGGCTTCAACTCCTTCACACCGCCGTTTGCCTTGATTTCGATGTTATTCTTATCCACACCCATCTTCACAAGCTGCTTTGCCAACTGCTCAGCACGCTTCTGAGAGAGTTTCTGATTGAATGCCTGAGAACCTGTAGCACAGTCAGCATAACCGGTAACCAGCAATTTGGTATCATTCTCTTTCGCAAACTCAGCAAGAGCCTTCACATTTACCAAATCCTTCTTGGATGCAATAGAAGACTTGCCGATATTGAAGAACACAGAAAGTGGAGTGTTGGCGAATGCAGGAGCAGCAGCCTCTGTCTTGGCAGCAGCATCATTCTTTGGCTGGTTCTCTACCAGCTTCTGCAAACGCTCATTCTCTGCATTGGCATCTGCCAGGGCTGCATTCAAGGCATCAAGCTCTGACTGATGAAGTGCATTGACTGCATCCATATCCGGAGCCTTCTTCCATTTTGCACTACCCAGGTTGAAGGTCAAGCCCACCTCGGCATAGAAATTGTTGCAACGGCGCTTCCAGCTCTGGTCGGCTACACCCTTGCAGTTGTCGATGTTATGATCGAAGGTATTCACGCCTGCCTCCACAAAGACGCTGGTCTTCTTGGCTACCTTCCAGGAAGAGTGAACACCGGCACTATAATCCAGGGCGTATGTGTTATAGGTCATCGAACGACCCACACCGGCACCGGCAAATGCCATCACATCCCAGATGCGGTTTTCTCTGTAGCCCTTGAAAAGATTGCTCAGGTTGAACATCACCTGCTCGTTCAATGCCCAATACTTGTTGCCATTGCCTTCGTTGGTACCATCGTTCCAGTCGGCATCCACCTTTTTGCCCCAGATGCCTTGAAGCTTGGTACGGAGACCGATGCTTGGTGTAAACCACTTACCGATGGCAAGTGATACACCTGGATTAGAGCGGAACTTCTTGAATGGACTCTTCGCCATGCCATGTCCTCTCTCCTCGGCAGAATACCAGGCATTCCAGTCGGCACCTACCTGCACGAACCAATTGCTTGCAAAAGAATTGGTGGCAATACTATACTTTTCATCAGGAGTCACGTCCTGAGCAAAACTTCCCATTGTAACGCTAGCCAAAGCCAGCATAGCTAATAACTTTTTCATTTCTTTCTGATTTTAACTTATGGTTTACCTATACTATAATTATATATACATTATTATATATACACCTTATTATATATGTACATTATTATATATCCGCCCGCTCTATCCCAAAAGATGCTCTATCTCCTGCTGCTGCAGGATGCAAAGCACCGACTTGCCGTCGGGGGTGTAGTTCACATTCTCGCAGGCGAAAAGTCCGTTCACCAAACCCTCCATCTCGTCGTTGCTCAACACCTGTCCATGAGGTATAGCTGCCTGGCGAGCCAGCGAGAGTGCCAGGGATGTATTGATTTCGTCCATGGCAGACACGCCTTTCTCCACAGCACTCGCCACCATGTCCTGTACCAGCTTTACGGGATTCATTCCCTCCAATCCGGCAGGCACTGAGTTGACGGCATAACTGCCACCACCCAAGTCTTCCAATTCGAAGCCCATCTCGTTCATCTCTGGCAATATCTTTTCAAAGATAACCTTCTCCGACATCGGGAATTGAACCACTTCAGGGAAGAGAACCTTCTGAGAATGGAAGGTGCGCTCCTTCAATTGGCGAAGATACAGCTCAAAGAGGATGCGCACATGGGCACGATGCTGGTCGATAATCATCAGACCCGATTTCACGGCGGTCATGATATACTTACCCTTATACTGATAATGAGAAGGAGATTTCTCTGCAATGATACTGCTTGGCGAAGTTCCTTCACTCGCTTCCTGATCCGGATTATCAAAGAGTTCCATCGTATGCTGCTGTTCATCCTGGTCTTTCAGCCCCTCGTAGAGCTGCTCCCAGTTCTGGTCAACCTCCGGTTTGGTGCTCGAAGGTCCCGGAAAACCGGCACCCACAGGCTTGGCATTGGAAGAAGAATGAACCTTGAAAGGATTGTAGCTAGGATTCAGACTGATTTTCGGAGCCGGCGTGGATGCAGGAACTTCAGGATTGTAAACAGGAATCTCCGGTTTATCCTCAGTATCGAAATCGATGGTAGGCACATCATTGAACATGCCGATGCTTTCCTTCACTGCCGCCGAGAGAATCTGCCAGATGGCCTGTTCGTTCTCAAACTTGATTTCGGTCTTGGTAGGGTGAATGTTGACATCAATGTCTTTTGGGTCTACCTCGAAATAGAGAAAGTACGGCACCTGCTCGCCCAGCGGAATCAGCCGGTCGTAAGCCGCCATCACAGCCTTGTTGAAATAAGGGTGCTTCATGTATCTTCCGTTGACAAAGAAGAACTGATGAACTCCCTTCTTGCGTGCCGACTCAGGCTTGCCCACAAACCCAGTCACCTTGCACATGGTGGTTTCCACGTTCACTGGCAGTAGGTCGTGATTAAACTTCTTTCCGAAAATATCCAGAATACGCTGACGCAGATTCGCCGCACGAAGATTGAACACCTCGGTGCCATTGCTGCGCAGGGTAAAGGTAATCTGCGGATTCACCAGGGCAATGCGCTCAAAGGCAGTCAGGATATTATTCAGTTCGGTGGCGTTCGACTTGAGGAACTTTCTTCGAGCCGGAACATTATAGAAGATGTTGCTCACCGAGAAGATGGTTCCCACGGCACAGGCACAAGGTTCCTGCCGTTCGTATCGGGATCCAGAGATGGCAACCAGCGTACCTATCTCGTCACTATCCTGTCGGGTTTTCAGTTCCACCTGCGCCACAGCGGCGATAGAGGCGAGAGCCTCACCACGGAATCCCATGGTGCGGAGCGCAAAGAGATCATCTGCCTTGCGGATCTTCGAGGTGGAATGACGCTCGAAAGCCAATCGGGCATCGGTCTCCGACATTCCCTTGCCATCATCAATGACCTGGATATTGGTGCGACCGGCATCCACCACAGATACATGGATATTCCGGGCGCCTGCATCCACAGCGTTCTCAACCAGTTCCTTGATTACGGAAGCCGGACGCTGTATCACCTCTCCTGCCGCTATCTGGTTGGCAACAGAATCGGGTAAAAGTTGAATGACATCACTCATCGTCGTTTAGATTTTAAAATAAGAACTATACTATCGAACACCTGGCTTCTTCTTGGCTCTTGCCTTGGAAGTCTTCTGCTTTGCCGAAACCTTGGAAGATACCACCTTAGGCTCTTCTACTAAGTCTTTTTCCTTTTCAGGCACTTCTACCGATGCGCTTTTCTGAAGCGTCTGAAGCGGAGCCTGATGGCGCTTGATTTCCTTCAGCTCGGAACCCTTCGCCTTGCCGCGCCATACAAAGATGTCGTTTTTATCCTTAGGACGGATATCTTCGAACCAGGCAAAATTAGGCAGTTTATATTTGGCTGGCGGAATCTGGGTCATCGGATACATCGTACTGGTAAACTTGTTGGTCCAAATCTTGTCCAGCTTGCGTGCCGCTCCCAGATACATACGCATGGTATCGGTCTCCAGATAATTGAGACCCACCAGCGAACTGTCCTTGTCGTTGGTCATGTAATACACGGTCTGCACATTACCGATGGCTTCCGACATCTTCATCTCGCCCCTGTCGAAATAAGACTTCATCTCGCTGGATGTAATCTGGTTGAAGTGCTCCTTGTCGGGCATCTGTTCGATGGAAAGTGCCTGACGCAGCACATGGGCAAAGCGGATAGTGGAATCAGCCATGTATACCTTGATTTCCTCACCCAGCAACTGGCGGTTGAGATTCCAGGTAATAGGATCCTTATACATCGTCATGCAGGAGTCCTGGGAATTGAATACCAGGGAATCACATACTGCCTGGATGTCATTGCGGAAGGCACGTACATGAGGATAGGCATGTACCTTGCGGTAAACGGAATCGGTATTGATGTTGAAAGTGTAGATGCGCATCGTATCCGAATGCATCCACAAGGTATCTTTCTGCGAATAGTCGACAATAACAGGATTCTTGGTTGCGAATCCCTTACCGGTTTTCTCGTTATATCGGAGATAGTTGCATGTCAGCGTATTCTTATTCTTCTTATCTACATACACCACATTACCATAACCCGTGCTCTCGCCATTCTTTACATAGTAGAGACTGTCGCCAGTGATGGACTTGTCCTTATCCACCAGCGTAGATCGACCAAAGAGCTTCGCCTTGTCGGTCTTGGTATCATAGTAACCGTCGTGGGTGTTCACCACGCTGGCACCCGAGATAATCCTAGATGGTCCCACCAGATGGGCAGTAGATGTAGGTACGTCATAATACAGGGTATCGGTGGTAATCACATCCTTGCCGCTGCGCAGCTTTACGTTGAAGACAAACTTTGCCTCTCGGGTCTCGGTGTGATACTCTCCCCAGTCGGAAACCAGCTTGTCCTTGCCGTCAATCAGCGTACCACCGTCGAAGAAGTTAGCCATGTTATACAGACGGTCGAAATCCAAACTGTCGGTAAGCAGCGTCTGTCGGCGATGGCGCAGCACCACGTTCTTGCGGGCATGCATCATCTGCATCATTCCGTCGTAATCGGCTCTTTCGCAGGTAAGCGAGAGGGTGTCTCCCTGGCGGTAATGTACATGACCGAATGCCTTCACCGAGTTGGAACCCTGATAGAAATAGGCACTGTCGCAGGTGAGGTGACCGCCCTGATGCATGAAGGAAACCTTGCCCTTCACAATCTGGGCATCCGGATTGTTGCCATACATGTCGTAGCGCAGCTCATCGGCATGGAGAAGATAGACTCTGTCTCCCTGAGGGCGCTTCTTGTGCTTCCTCTTAGGTGCCTGCATAGCTAGCACCAAAGAAAACCCAAATAGGCATAGAATCAATGCGAAAAAGATTCTATGCCCGTTCTTGATATTATTATAATGTCTGTTACTGATCATTTAACCCAACCTTGATATTCAAATTTGCAATCTTTGTAGCGGTCGTTCATGCGAACGTAGGTCCTCTTAATCTTGTCGACTACCCAATCATGCAAAGTCTTTTCTCTTTCCTTGGCAAGTACCACGTCCTTCATCACCTGGAAGTCCTCGGTGATGGTGGCTCTGTGACCATCTACACGGCTCACCAGCTTAATCAGGGCGCAAGTGGTCTTGCCCTTGCTGTTTACCATGGTGAAAGGCGCTGATACCTGACCCACCTTCATGGTGTCTACCACGCGTGCCACCTCGGTAGGAAGATCCTTCATCTGGAACTTAGAGGTGCGGTCGGCAGAAGTGGCATTTGCCATCAGACCTTTGTTGTTTCGGGTATCCTTATCGTCAGACAAGGCACCTGCTGCATCCTCGAAAGAGAATTTCTTGGCACGGATGTCGTTGCCGATGGAATCCAAACGACCGATTGACTTGTCGATAGCCTCCTGAGAAACCACTGGCTTCAGCAGAATGTGACGGCACTTGATCTTGTCACCGCGCTTGTCGATGAGCTGGATGATATGATAACCGAACTCCGACTCCACAATCTTGGAAATCTTCTTCGGGTCGGTCAGGTTGAATGCCACGTTGGCAAACGCTGGGTCCAACATACCTCTACCGATATAATCCATCTCTCCACCCATGCGGGCAGAACCCGGGTCTTCACTATACAAACGAGCCAAGGTTGCGAAAGTGGTCTCACCCTTGTTCACACGGTCGGTGAAGTCACGCAACTGGTTCTTGACACGGTTGATTTCCTCCATAGGAATACGAGGCTGCATGGTGAGAATTTCCACCTCCACCTCGGTTGGCACGAAAGGAATGCTGTCGGCTGGCAAGTTGTTGAAATACTTGCGCACCTGGGCAGGCGACACCTTGATGTCCTTCACCAGTTCCTGCTTCATCTTCTGGATGAGCTGCTGGTTCTTGAAGTCGTCGTGCATCTGCTGGCGCATCTGGGTAACGCTCTGCTTGCGGTATTCCTCCAGTTTCTCACGCGAACCAATCATGGAAATCCAGTGATTGATCTGGTCGTCGATGCCCTGCATCACTTCCGATTCAGAAACCTCGATACTGTCGATGGCTGCCTGATGGAGGAAGAGTTTCTGCACGGCGAGCTGCTCCGGAATGGAACAGTCGGGGTCGCCAGCATATTTGATTCCTTCTGCTTCAGCCTGAAGTCGAGTCACCTCGACATCCGACTTCAAGATAGCCTCATCGCCGACTACCCAAATCACCTCGTCAACGACGCTGCCTGGGGCTATATTCTCCGAGTCAACCTTCGCTTCCTGCTGGCTCGAATCTGCTTCGGCTGCAGAAGCATGGCGGCTCATCCCCATACGTGAGGCGCTTGCACTCATGCCTATTACCAAGAGCAATGCCACAAACGCCAGACTCATTTTATATCCAGTATTCATTGATACGTCCGTTCTGATAAATATATATTAATGTTTGTTTACCGTAGCCAGCACCTCAGGGTCGACCACGAACTGATATTTCTTTCTCAAACCAGCCACCCAGTCTTTCTCCAGCTGGTCCTGATAGTCGGCAACAACCAGCGCCTTCACGTCGGTATATTCCTTAGGACCCTTCTTGAGAATCTTTCCGAAAGTGGCATCGATAGGATAATCCTTCACCTTCTCTACCTTGGCATTCTTCTTGAACACCACCGAGTCGATCAAGGCATTGTCTCCCTCCTTGAAGATACCTTTCTCCACGCGAATACGCACCACCGAGTCGGCATTGAATGCATTGCGCAGCAACTCAGCCCATTCGCTGAAAGGTTTACCCTTCACACATTTCTTCACGGCTGCCACGTCAGCGGCATCCTTCACATGGTAAGCGATGCCCTTGAAACGAGGCTGCTCCCACTTGTATTTCTTTTTGTTCTTGGCAAAATAAGCAGCCAAAGCCTTTTCGTCTTTCGCAGCCTTTTCCCAAACCATGCGGTTGCTGATCTCATAGAGCATCAGTCCGTCGTGGTATTCCTGTACCAGATACTTCAGGTTGCTGTCCTTGGCAGTCAACTCGGCAGTCTTCTTATCCAGAATTGTCTCGCGGTCGGTTCCCGCAGGCAATGTCTTCACGATGGAATCCAGCTTCTGGTCAACGATTCTTTCTCTGATTCCCCTTGCATCGATGAAACGGAGAATATCGTTCTTCACCGAATCGTACGGGAAGAAATCCTGCTTATCCTCCAACTTGATGATGTGATAGCCAAACTCCGACAATACAGGCTTACTGATTTCTCCCTTCTTCATGGAGAATGCTGTTTCCTCGAAAGCCTTTACCGTCTGTCCCTTCGAAATCCATGAGATATCGCCACCTCTTACGGCAGAGCCCTTATCATCTGAGTATTTCCTGGCCATCTCGGCAAAGTCAGCACCCTTCACCAACTTCTTTACCTTCTTGTTCTTTACCTTCTCGATAACATAACGGTCGGCAAGGGCATTATAGATAGAGTCAGCCTTCAGCTTCGCCTTCTCCTGTTCCTCGGCTGTAGCCTTCTGGCCCAAACGTATCATGATGTGGGCTGGTCTAACCATACCGCCCGCCTTGGTGACACGCTCTCTGGTTTCATTATAAATCTTATGCGCTTCCGCAACGACATCTGCTTCATTGATCATCGTAGGACGAATCTGCTGGTCGCGATACTGAAGGAATTCCTTCTTGAAGGAACTGAGCGTATCGATACGGGCATCCTTAGCTGCCAACACCTTGAGCTTGTAGTTGACGAACAGGTCGACATACTCATCAACAGATTTCTTGTCGATGACACCCTCGGAATTGTTTTTGTTGTAAGAATATTCAAATTCGGAACGACTGACAGGCTGACCATTGATGGTCATGATAGTAGGGTCGTCGTTTTGAGCAAAAGCTATGCCCCCCGAAAGGAGCATAGCTGCGAAAAGCGCATAAAATTTCATTTTTTCTATTCAAATAATTATTCAGGACGGCTGTAGTTAGGAGCCTCACTGGTGATAGTGATATCATGTGGATGGCTCTCCAATACACCGGCATTTGTAATACGAGTAAACTTAGCGTTGTGCAAGTTCTCAATGGTGAAAGCACCGCAATAACCCATACCTGAGCGCAAACCACCAATCAACTGGTAGATAACCTCCTGTACGGTTCCCTTGTAAGGTACACGACCTGCGATACCCTCTGGTACGAGCTTCTTCACGTCCTTGGTGTCGCTCTGGAAGTAACGGTCCTTAGAACCATTCTTCTGCTCCATAGCCTCCAAAGAACCCATACCACGGTAGCTCTTGAACTTACGGCCATTAAAGATGATAGTGTCGCCAGGGCTCTCCTCGGTACCAGCTACCAATGAACCGATCATCACGCAGTTACCACCGGCAGCCAAAGCCTTCACGATATCACCAGAGTAGCGCAAGCCACCATCGGCAATCAAAGGAACACCTGTGCCCTGCAATGCAGAGTAAACATCATAAACAGCGCTCAACTGTGGTACACCCACACCGGCAACCACACGGGTAGTACAGATGGAACCAGGACCGATACCCACCTTTACACCATCAGCACCATTCTCTACCAGGAACTTGGCAGCCTCGCCGGTAGCCACATTACCAACCACAACATCTACCTGTGGGAAAGCAGCCTTTACCTGCTTCAACTTCTCAATCACACCCTTAGAGTGACCATGAGCAGTATCGATGACGATGGCATCAGCACCAGCCTCAACCAAAGCCTTGGCACGGTCCATAGTATCCACGGTAACACCTACACCGGCTGCTACACGCAGACGACCCTTAGAGTCCTTGCAAGCCATTGGCTTGTCCTTAGCCTTGGTGATGTCCTTGTAAGTAATCAAACCTACCAGGTGATTCTCGTTGTCAACTACAGGGAGTTTCTCAATCTTGTTCTCCTGCAGGATGGCAGCGGCAGCAATCAGGTCGGTCTGGATGTGAGTGGTAACCAAATTCTCGCTGGTCATCACCTCATCAATCTTCTTGTCCATGTGGCGCTCGAAGCGGAGGTCACGGTTGGTAACAATACCTACGAGATGGTTCTCATCATCCACCACTGGAATACCACCGATATGATAATCGTGCATCATATCAAGGGCATCCTTCACTGTACTACCGCGACGGATAGTAACAGGGTCATAAATCATACCATTCTCAGCACGCTTCACAATGGCAACCTGACGAGCTTGCTCCTCGATGCTCATGTTCTTGTGGATAACACCAATACCACCTTCGCGGGCGATGGCAATCGCCATTGAAGCCTCGGTAACGGTGTCCATCGCTGCTGTAACGAATGGAACGTTCAACTCGATGTTACGAGAGAACTTGGTTTTCAACTCTACCTGTTTTGGTAGTACCTCTGAATACGCAGGGATCAGAAGGACGTCGTCGTAAGTGAGACCGTCCATTACAATTTTATCTGCAACAAATGATGACATATTGTAACCTTTAAAAATTTATTGCGTGCAAATTTAGCAATAATTTCTCAGATAGAGTTCCATTTTCACGAAAATCTTACCTTATTAATGCTATTTAACGTGATTAGTTGGCTTGTTCGGACAAAAACTTGATTCTAATCAGTCTAATGTCCTCTTCTGTGTAGTCTTCGTCCAACTCATCAAGTGCCGCTTCCAAGTCGTCTGTTTCACTCTCCATGAAGTAGTCGTAGATGTCGTCTATCTTGTCGTCATCCATCCTGTCTTCTATGAAATAATCAATGTTCAACTTGGTGCCGCTATACACGATTGCTTCTATTTCATCCAACAAATCGGCAAATTCCAGGCCCTTGGCACTAGCCAGGTCTTCCAGGTCCACCTGGCGGTCGATGCTCTGGATGATGCTCACCTTGAGCAGCGACTTCTTCGCCACGGTCTTCACTCTGATTTCCTCAGGGCGCTCGATTTCGTTCTCCGCACAGTAGTCCTGAATCAGCTTGCAGAATTCCTTGCCGTAGCGCTTCGCCTTGCCGGCACCCACGCCCTGGATGTTCTGCAGCTCCTGCAGGTCGTGCGGATACATGGTAGCCATCTGCTCCAGAGAGATGTCCTGGAAGATGACGTATGGTGGCAGCTTGTGCTTCTTAGCCACACTCTTGCGCAGGTCTTTCAGCATGGCAAAGAGTGCCGGGTCCAATGCCTCCACATTGGTGCCGCCATCATGACTGCGCTCCACATAATCGTCCTTGAACTCCTTGTCGGCTACAATCATGAACGATTTCGGAGCCTTCAGATAGCGCTTTCCGGCTGCAGTGAGCTTCAGCAAACCATAGTTCTCTACGTCTTTCTTCAGATAACCCGCTATCAGCGCCTGGCGAATCACCGGATTCCATACCTTGGCATCCATATCCTCGCCTGCACCAAACTCCTCCAGCTGGTCGTGCTTGTGAGATACGATATCGTCGGTGCCACGGCCCTTCACGAAGTCAATGATATACTCCTGTCGGAAGTTCTCCTTCACGGCAGCCACCGCCTGCAATACAACCACCAGGGCATCCTTCGCCTCAAACTTCTCGGTAGGATGCAGACAGTTGTCGCAGTTGTGGCAGTTCTCCACATTATACTCCTCGCCGAAATAATGCAGCAGCATCTTGCGTCGGCACACCGAAGACTCGGCGTATGCCGCTGTCTCCTGCAAGAGTTGTCGGCCGATGTCCTGTTCTGCCACAGGCTTGTTCTCCATGAATTTTTCCAGCTTTCTCAGGTCCTTGCGTGCATAGAAAGCAATGCAGATGCCTTCGCCACCGTCGCGTCCCGCACGTCCGGTCTCCTGATAATAGCCTTCCAGACTCTTAGGAATATCATAGTGAATGACAAATCTTACATCCGGCTTGTCGATACCCATACCGAAGGCGATGGTAGCCACAATCACGTCGAGACGCTCCATCAGGAAGTCGTCCTGGGTCTGCGAACGGGTGGCAGAATCCAGTCCGGCATGATAAGGCGCTGCCTTGATGTCGTTAGCCTTGAGCACTTCGGCAAGTTCCTCCACCTTCTTTCTAGACAGACAATAGATGATACCGCTCTTACCAGGATGCTGACGGATAAACATGATAATCTGGCGGTCTATGTCGTTAGTCTTCTGACGTACTTCATAGAAGAGGTTTGGACGGTTGAACGAACTCTTAAACTCGCGGGCATCCACTATGCCCAGATTCTTCTTGATGTCTGTGCGCACCTTGTCGGTAGCCGTTGCCGTAAGGGCAATCACCGGTGCCTTGCCTATCTCGTTGATAATAGGGCGTATGCGTCGGTACTCTGGGCGGAAGTCATGTCCCCACTCAGAGATACAGTGCGCCTCATCGACAGCATAGAACGAAATCTTGATACTTCTCAAGAATTCCACGTTATCCTCCTTGGTCAAGGATTCCGGTGCCACATAAAGGAGTTTGGTCTTACCACTCAGGATGTCGCCCTTCACCTTCTCGATGGCCGATTTGTTAAGGGATGAATTGAGATAGTGAGCCACACCATCATCCTCGCTCAGTCCATTGATAACATCCACCTGGTTCTTCATCAAGGCGATCAATGGAGAGATGACGATGGCTGTACCATCCATAATCAAGGATGGCAACTGATAGCACAAGCTCTTACCACCACCTGTAGGCATCAGCACAAAGGTATCGTTGCCGTCCATCAGGTTCCTGATAATAGCTTCCTGTTCGCCTTTAAAAGAATCGAAACCGAAATAATGTTTCAATTGCTCCGTAAGATTTACCTGTTCCGTCATATCCAACTTGTTATTTTTTTATGTCTTTATATGGTATGTAGAAATCAATTGGGCGACGAAGCCCAACTGATTTTCATTTATTTCATCGAATCACGATTAGCCCCTTTGCAGCACTTATGCTGACTCCAACTGGCCCAGATGAGCCTTGTCAAGCTGGTGCTGGGCGTAATCCAATGTTACTTCAAACTTTTTCACCTTCTGTGAAGGAACCTCAAACATGGCGTCTGTCATCACAGCCTCCACGATAGAACGAAGTCCACGTGCTCCCAACTTATACTCCACAGCCTTATCCACCATGTAGTCGAGTGAATCCTCGGTAAAGCTGAGCTTGATGCCGTCCATCTCGAAGAGCTTCATATACTGCTTCACGATAGAGTTCTTTGGCTCTACCAGAATCTTGCGCAGGGCTTCACGGTCTAATGGGTTGAGATAAGTGAGCACTGGCAGACGGCCGATGATCTCAGGAATCAAGCCAAACGACTTCAAGTCCTGTGGCAGGATATACTTCATCAGGTCCTTCTTGTCTACCTTGGCTACATTCTGCACAGAATTGTAACCCACCACATGGGTGTTGAGTCGCTGTGCTATCTTGCGCTCGATGCCGTCGAAGGCACCGCCGCAGATAAAGAGGATATTCTTGGTATCCACATGGATGTAATCCTGGTCTGGATGCTTGCGGCCTCCCTTTGGCGGAACGTTCACCATGGTTCCCTCCAGCAGTTTCAGCAGTCCCTGCTGCACACCCTCACCGCTCACGTCGCGGGTGATGGATGGATTGTCACTCTTGCGGGCAATCTTGTCAATCTCGTCGATGAACACGATACCGCGCTGGGCAGCCTCCACATTGTAATCGGCTACCTGGAGCAGACGGGAAAGGATACTCTCCACGTCCTCACCCACATAACCTGCCTCTGTAAACACAGTGGCATCCACGATGGTGAAAGGCACGTCGAGCATCTTGGCAATGGTGCGTGCAAGCAGGGTCTTACCTGTACCCGTGCTGCCCACCATGATGATGTTGCTCTTCTCAATCTCCACGCCATCCTTGTCGGCAGGCTGCTGCAAACGCTTGTAATGGTTATACACCGATACAGCCAAATGGCGCTTAGCCTGATCCTGTCCGATGATATACTCATCCAGATATTTCTTGATTTCCACAGGCTTTGGCACATCCTTCAATACAAACTTGCCTTCGGCTCCATTCTGTTGGTTCAACACGCCAGTCTGCTGCACAATATCGTATGCCTGCTTGTCGCAATCCTCACAGATGTAGCCGTTGATACCTGTAATCAACAACTTAACTTCCGTTTCACCTCTTCCACAGAAGCTACAAACTTTCTTTGGCATAATGTTTCTTCCTTTTCTTTCTTCTTTATACCTTAATGATATATACCTATTTATATATAGTAGGATTACTTGCGTACCAGCACATTGTCAATCATACCATACTCCTTAGCCTCCTCGGCAGTCATCCAGTAGTTGCGGTCGCTGTCGGCATAAACCTTGTCGTACGGAGTATGAGAATGCTCAGAGATGATGGTATAGAGTTCCTTCTTCATCTTCAGAATCTCACGAGCCTCAATCTCGATGTCGGAAGCCTGACCCTGCACACCACCCAATGGCTGATGAATCATCACGCGGCTATGAGGCAAGGCAGAACGCTTACCCTCCTGACCTGATACGAGCAGCACGGCAGCCATGGAAGCAGCCATACCGGTGCAGATGGTAGCCACATCGCTGGAGATAAACTGCATGGTATCATAGATACCCAATCCGGCTGTAACACTACCGCCAGGACTGTTCAGATAGATAGAGATATCCTTGCCGCTATCCACAGAGTCAAGATAGAGCAGCTGAGCCTGCAGCGTGTTGGCTGTGTAATCATCAATCTCGGTTCCCAGGAAGATGATGCGGTCCATCATCAGTCGGGAGAACACGTCCATCTGGGTAACGTTCAGCTGACGCTCCTCCAGAATGTAAGGGTTTAAATACTTAGCCTGCGCATTCATCACGTCGTCAAGCACCATACCATTCATACCAAGATGCTTGGTAGCATATTTTCTAAAATCGTTCATATCTTATAGCTTTTTACTTCGTTTTTTAGAACAGAAAACGAGGTTATCGACCTCATCATCCCGTTCGGTGGAACAAAGATAATAAAAAAAGTCGATAACCTCGTAATTATTTGAAGTTTTTTTTCAAAAAAACGCTTATTCCTGCATCATCTTGTTGAAATCCTCTACAGAAATCTCTTTTTCGTTGAGTTTTACGGCCTTCTTAAGAGCCTCAGCCAACTTGCGATCGATAGAACGGTCTACCAATGCGTCAACTGACTCACCCTTCTTGAGAATCTCGTTTGCGTAGTTCTCGATGTACTCCTCAGGAATGTTAGTCATACCATACTGAGCGAACTGAGCACGAGCTGCTTCCTTGGCAGTTTCCTTGATGTCCTCGTCGTTCACCTTGATATCCTGAGCCTGGATGAGCTGCTCCTTGATGAGGTGCCATGTCAACTCCTTGATGCTCTGCTCGTAGTTCTTCTCTACGAACTCCTCACCCTTATCCTTGTTGTTAGCCAACATGATGCGCTTCAACAGAGCGTCTGGGTAAGTCAACTCGCCTACCTTCTTCTCGCAGTGCTCGCGTACGTCGAGGATGAACTTGTAGTCAGAGTCGTTAACCAACTGCTCCTGCAAGCCCTCAGCGATCTTAGCACGGAAAGCAGCCTCGTCCTTCACGTCAGTATCCTCACCGAATACCTGCTTGAAGAGCTCCTCGTTTACCTCGTGCTTCTTGAAGCGCTGGATCTCTGTAATCTGGAAGCTGAACTCAGACTCCAGGTCAGCCACAGCCTCACGCTCGATCTTCAGAAGAGTAGAAACCTCTGTATCGTTCTCTGGGTAAGCCTTCTTAGGGTTGAAGGTGATGATGTCACCGAGCTTAGCACCGTTGAAGAGGTTCTTCTGCTCCTCTACCTTGATGTAGCTAGGCATCAGGATAGCACCCTCTACTGTGATACCGCCTTCCTTGGTGTTACCGTTCTCGTCGAGCTCACGGATGTCACCCTTCAAAAGGTCGTTCTCCTCATACTGCTCGCCCTTCTCGTAGCTACCTGCACGCTGAGCGTACATCTCTACCTGCTGGTCGAGAATCTTGTCGTCAACCTTGATGTTATAGTAATCTACCTTGTCACGACCGTTGAGAGTTACCTTGAACTCAGGTGCAACAGCGATGTCGAACATGAATGTGAATGTAGTACCCTTCTCCAAGTCAGCTGGCTCCTGCTTCTCAGATGGAAGAGGCTCGCCGAGCATCTGGATCTTGTTTTCCTGTACATACTTGTAAATCTCCTGGCCTACGATCTTGTTGATAGCCTCCATCTTTACAGATGGACCAAACTGGCGCTTGATCATACCCATAGGAGCCTGACCAGGACGGAAACCTGGAACATTAGCCTTCTTACGGTAGTCTTTCAATGTTTTCTCAACCTCGTTCTTGTAGTCATCCTCCTCTACTACGAGAGTCAAGAGACCGTTAATCTTGTCAGGATTTTCAAATGAAACTTTCATCTTGATTTCTTTTTTTATTTTGTTATTATTAATATTTCAATTTCAATTGGTTAGGCTCTCCAACTGTCTTTTTGGCTCGCACACTACACAATCGGCTTGCAAAATTACACAATTTTAATGGATATACCTAATATATAAGAGAAAAATTTGATTTTTTAACCATCTTTCTCTGCTTCTTTCGCCTTTTTCTGCTCATCAAGCAGCTGGAAGTCCTTCTTGCGGAGCACAAAACTGGTGGTAAGATACTTCTCCTTCACCGTCTTGTTCTCTGCCAGTTCCTCCGGAGTGCCCTGGAAAAGAATGCGGCCTTCGAAGAGCAGATAGGCTCTGTCGGTGATGGTAAGCGTCTCATCCACATTGTGGTCGGTGATGAGAATACCGATGTTGCGGTACTTCAGCTTCCACACGATGTGCTGGATTTCCTCCACCTGGATAGGGTCCACGCCGGCAAAAGGCTCATCGAGCATGATGAACTTAGGGTCGTTGGCAAGGCAGCGGGCTATCTCCACACGGCGGCGCTCACCTCCCGAAAGCTGGTCGCCCAGGTTCTTGCGCACCTTCTGAAGGTCGAAGTCGTTGATCAGGCTCTCCAGCTTCTCCTTCTGATACTCCTTAGGCTTGCCAGTCATCTCCAATACCGACATGATGTTGTCTTCCACACTCATCTTGCGGAACACGCTCGCCTCCTGAGGCAGATATCCGATGCCGGCACGTGCACGCTTGTACACCGGAAACTTCGTAATCTCCTGGTCACCCAGATACACATGACCCTCGTTAGGAACCACCAGGCCCGTGGTCATATAGAAAGAGGTGGTCTTGCCGGCACCGTTAGGTCCCAGCAAACCCACAATCTCACCTTGCTTTACATTTATCGTCACGCCGTTGGCAACGGTACGCTTGCCATAGCGCTTTACCAACCCTTCCGTTCTGAGAACCAGTTTTTCCTCGGAAGAAGGTTGTACTTCATTCATTATTTCGTCCATAATTAGCTAATTTGGTTGCAAAAATACTAAAAAAGGTGGAAATATCGCTTTAAAAATCAAAAACTATTCATAATATTGCAGTTTTTTAGAGGATTTTGGTTAATTTTGCACCATATTTTATAGATTATACAGCATGATAATAGAAAAATGGCTTACCACCTTCGGTAAATATCTCATATTGATGGGGCGTGCTTTCTCACGCCCTGAACGTATGCGCATGTTCCTGAAACAGTATATCAAGGAGATGTCGCAGCTGGGTGTCGACTCCATCGGCATCGTGCTTCTCATCTCGTTCTTCATCGGTGCAGTTATCTGCATCCAGATGAAACTCAACATCCAGAGTCCTTGGATGCCGAGATGGGTTTCGGGCTATACCACCCGAGAAATCATGCTGCTGGAGTTCTCTTCCAGCATCATGTGTCTGATTCTTGCCGGCAAGGTGGGTTCCAACATCGCCTCCGAGCTGGGCACCATGCGAGTAACCCAGCAGATTGATGCCCTCGACATCATGGGCGTCAACTCGGCGTGCTACCTGATTCTTCCTAAGATTCTGGGATTGGTTACCATCATGCCGTTCCTCGTCATCTTCTCATCCCTGCTGGGCACGGTGGGCGCTTACGCCACGGCATATATCGGGCACATCCTGCCGCCCGACGACCTGACCCTGGGATTGCAGCACAACTTCAACCAGTGGTTTGTGTGGATGAGTATCATCAAGAGTCTCTTCTTCGCATTCATCATCTCGAGTGTGGCATCGTATTTCGGATACACCGTAGAAGGCGGTTCGGTAGAGGTGGGTAAATCTTCCACCGACGCCGTGGTATGCTCCAGCGTACTCATCCTCTTCTCTGATGTGTTCCTCACCCAGATACTCTCTTAAACTCTCTCTACAATTCTTTCTAAAATTCTCTCTTAAATTCTCAGTTAAAGAAGTGAACTATGATAGAAGTTAAAAATCTTACGAAAAAATTCGGCGATAAGACCGTACTCGATAATATCAGCGTGCAATTCGAAACCGGCAAGACCAATCTGATCATCGGTCAGAGTGGTTCGGGAAAGACGGTTTTGGTGAAGAATCTCGTCGGACTCCTGGAGCCTACCAGCGGTCAGGTGCTCTACGACGGTCGTGACTTTGTTCACATGAACAAGAATGAAAAGGTGATGATGCGCCGTGAGATGGGAATGATTTTCCAGAGCGCCGCCCTTTTCGACTCGCTCAATGTACTGGAGAACGTGATGTTTCCGCTCGATATGTTTTCCAACCTTAATTATAAGGAACGCGTGAAGCGCGCACAGGAATGTCTCGACCGTGTGAATCTGATAGAGGCACAGCAGAAATTCCCTGGTGAGATTTCGGGAGGTATGCAGAAGCGTGTGGCGATAGCCCGTGCCATCGTGATGAACCCGAAGTATCTCTTCTGCGATGAGCCAAACTCTGGTCTCGACCCGAAGACATCACTCGTCATCGACGAACTTCTCTCGGGCATCACCAAGGATTACAACATGACCACTATCATCAATACCCACGATATGAACTCGGTAATGGGCATCGGCGAGAACATCTGCTTCATCTACCAGGGCCACAAGGAGTGGCAGGGCAACAAGGACCAGGTGATGAGCGCCACCAACGAGAAGCTCAATGACCTCGTCTTCGCCTCCGATTTGTTCAGAAAGGTGAAGAAGGCTGAGATGGAAGAATCTTGCAAATCATCTATCACCCCTCACGATTTCCTGAAAAAAAGTTTTTAAGCTATTGAAATATAGCGGGATTACCTGCGTGACAGATACCAGAAAATAGGGATTTATCCCTCACGCATCCCTCACGATTTTGGCTTTATCCCTCACGATTTTGCGTAAGCAGTGAAGCAAAAAGGCTTCGCTGAATCTCGAAGCCTGCTTCATGAATCGGTGAAGCAGGCTTCATTGATTATTGAAACAGGCTTCATTTGCCAATGAAGTAAGCTTCATCTCAAGTTGGTTTGAGGCTCAGATAAAGTTTACGTGAGCCTCTATTAAGGTTTACTTGAGCCTCACTTCAACTTCAAATGAGGCTCAAGATAAACCCATTTTGCCCTTACTGGGTGCCTTCACACAGATTTCACCCTAGTGGATATGTACATACACTACGACTGAAGTTGCTTCAGCTGGTCTTCCGTTAATCCAGTAGCTTGTATGATTTGAGTCCAAGACATACCCATTGCCAACAAGTTACGGGCTACTTCCAAACCTTTAGACAGTTCACCTTTCGCCATTCCTTCTGCCATTCCTTTCGCCATTCCTTCAGCACGCCCTTTTTCCATTCCTCTTTTCTCATCAAACTTTCTGGTATATCCATACACTCTTCCTCCACGTGGATCTATAAACCTTGCTATCTTCTTACGTTTTATAAGGTCGTGGACGCAATATTGCAATTCTGTCCAAAGATACACTTTTTTATTGGAAACGCAAAGGAAATCAGGGATTTTCTTTAAAAAAGGGAAAAGAAAAGAGGGGCATCTTGCGATGCCCCTCTTAAATTTATACTTTTTTCTTACTATTACACCTATCAGAGGATAGGGGAAGTCACTCGTACTACTTCACAACCTTAATAGCCTTACCATTTCTGATAACTACGTTCACACCCTTAGCAGCCTTGTTCAAGCGAACACCACCAATAGAGTAAACAGCCTCAGCATTCTGGAAATCTGCATTGATACTATTGATACCTGTAGCAATCTCATTCTGAGCCTTAACAGCAGCAGCAACGATATCCTTAATCTGAGCAGCAAATGCATTGATTTCAGCAGCAGCCTTATCAGCTACTTCCTGTGTCAACTCAACAGCAGCGTAGAGAGAACCAAGCTCCATACCCTTCTGATTAACCTGAGTTGCAATTTCTGCCAACTGATCAAGATAAGTATCCTTAACGTCTGGGCACTCATCGTTGATCTTAGCATCAGCGTCATTCAACAGAGTAGAAATCTCAGTAAAGGCAGCCTGGAATGTAGCGTTAGCAGCCTCGTTAGTCTCGAACTTCTTAGTCATCGCAGCAGCCTCATCAAGGATTGCCTGAATCTTTGTCTGAGTCTCAGCGCAAACTGCAACGAAGTCCTCAGCGTCCTTCTCTGTCAACTCGATAGCAGCATACTTGGCGCTCAACTCCATACCCTTCTGGTTGATAACGGTAGCGCAGTCAGCCAATTTGTCGAGATAACCTTCTCTCAAAGACTCAAGGCAGGTTTCGTTGATTGTAGCATCAGCAGCGTCCAATGCAGTCATTGTAGTCATGAGAGCCTCATTGATCTTGGTGTTAGCAGCCTCGTTAGCGTCCCACTCGTCCTTGATGTTGTTGACAGCAACTTCAGAAGTAAATTCATCAGTAGAAGCCTCAGTAGAAGCAAACATAATTTCATTGAGCAAAATCTTAGCATCCTTTGCCAACTTTTCATCTGCCTTTACCTTGAACTTACACAAGGTACCATTCTTCAACATGTAATCCTGTATACTGAAGACGATGAAGAAGATTTCATTATCCTTGAATGAAATATCAGACATATGATACTTAGCAGAGCAAGCGTCACCAAGAGTTCCGTAAACAGGCATACCTTCTTCGTCCTTTTCCTCTACAACAGAAAGTCCTTCTGGGAGGAGCACCTTCATTTGATAACCAGAAAACTCAACATCACTAGCCTCATAGTTAACTGAAATTTCAGCCTCCATACCAGGAATAAACTTGAGAGGTCCGTCAATTGTGACCTTAGGATTAGCACTTTGTGCACTAACGAATGAAACACTTCCAAAAAGCATCATCAGGAACATACCCAACTTTGCTACGAACATATTCTTTTTCATAATATTCATACTTTTAAAATTATACTACTTCATTAACTTAATAACAGAATAAACGTCGCGGATATTAACCTTGTCATCCTCTGTCAAATCTGCGTTAGGGTTTTCTTTCTTACCCTTCATTACAGAAATTACTTCGTAAACATCAGTAATTTTCCATTTTTCTGCACCAACGAGAGTAGCATTCAACTTATAAGCAAATGCGTTCTCTACCAAGAATTCGATACCCTTAGGATTAGCGAACTTCACCTCAGAAAGAACCAAGTCACCACCCTTGAAGCCTTCACCTGCAACGAGGTTCAAGCCAAAGAGAGCATCACCTTCTGCAAATACATCATTTGTGAAAGAGCTAAGAGTCAACTTATAAGTATTTGTCTTACCTTCTACAGCAGCAACATCAGCAACTACGTTTTCAGAAAGACGCTTGCCGTAAACCACCTTGTCACCTTCTGCAAATGTAACACCCTCTGGAAGAGTAACAATAGCAGACATGCCTGACAACTTCACATCATTCTTGACGTTGAAGTCAACAACAACCTTCTTACCAGCAAGGAAAAGATTCTTTGTGCTAGTTACTGCCAACTCACCTGCAGAAACTGAAGCCTTACCAGCAACGCCCTTTACAGGAACCTTTTCAACCTTACCAGCTACAGTAGCATCACTACCAGTAATCTCATTGAAAGTGATAACACCACCTTCGCAATTCTCCTCAGCCTTCACTGTAATAGAAAGGATGGCACCAGCCTTACCAGCAATAGCTACCTGAGCCTTGTCTTGAGCCTCATTAGAGAAGATACCAAAACGATAGTCTCCGTTCTTCTGCGCAACAACCTTTACGGTATGACTGGTACGAGTGATACGATCTGTTGCCTTAACAACACTACCATCTACGTAAGTCAATCCCTTAGGAAGTGCTATATCAAACTGCAATGAAGATAATGCGTTATCATCATTATTGAGTTCAATTTCCAATGTTTTCTGTTCTCCGGCGTTGATTACGAAATCAGCGATTCTGAGCGTGTTATCAGCATAAGTTGCGGCACTGCCCAATGCGAGAAACATCAGTGTGTTGAATAATTTCTTCATATTATTATAATTTTAAATGTTGTTTTAATCTTGAAGAAAAGGTATCAAGTATCAGTTGCCTTTTTCCAGAGGGAAAGCAGCAACTGATACCCTCAACTATTCTTTTTATTATTACTTCTTAACTACCTTGCGAGCAGTACCATCCTCACCAACGATGATGTTAATACCCTTCTGGATAGACTTCTTCACCATACCACCGATAGAGAAGATACGCTCCTTCATAGTAGGTGCAGTGATTGCGTTGATACCTGTGGTCTCGCCTGTACCATCACCGATGCCTCTAGTAATGCTATAAGAGCGTCCCTTTGCATCAGAGAAGATGACATTAGATACCTGGATATCGCCGCCATTGTAATCACTACCTACCTCGACGCTAAGCACTACGATAGCACCACTGTTGCCATTGAATGCATTGTTGTCGATAGTAGAAGCCAAGAAGCGATACTTGCCGTCTGCAATCTCGTTGCTCAACAACTCATGACCATTAGAACGATCTGACAATGTCTGACCTACGAGCTTCATGCCAGCTGGCAACTGGATATCGAACTGACCAGCAGTGAATGTTGCCTGATGAGCCACCTCAACTGCAATCTGAACAGTCTTACCGAATACGGTAGTTTCCTCACCAGTCTTGGTAACAGCAAGTTCACCATCAGCAGAAGTAGCACTTCTTACAACGCGAGCTCTTGTTGTACCACCCTCAGTTTCCTCAACCTTCTCACCAGCAGGGTCACCGTAGAAGATGATATTAGAAATCTGAGTCAAGTCAGCAACAGTGAAGACGCCATCACCATTAACATCACCAGCCCAAGCCTTGTCAACTGCAAGATCCTTGTACTCCTTGTTCTCGATAATCCAAGAACGAACCTCAGAGTAGTCATTAACAGTTACAGTCTCATCAAGGTCAGCGTCACCAATATGGTTCTTAGCCTTCATGTTAATCAGATTCAGCTCCTTAGCGAGTTCATCTGCCTTAGTGAGAACAGCTGGATATACCTCTGCGAGATAGTCTGGCAACTTCTCCAACATAGTGATGTCCTTGCCATCCTTATCCTTAATCTGATTACCATTAATATCCTTTACATAAGAACGATTGCCATTAAACATATTGGTGTTGAATTCCTTCAAAGAAGAAATCTTATCATTAACAGCTATAGCATCACTCTTCAAAGTAGCATTGTAATTTGCTGATATAATACCATCACAGATACTCTGGATATCTTTGATAACACCAGTAGCTTCAGAATTGTGAGCACCAAGGTTCAAATTCTTAATGCTAGCAGCAATATTGTCTACGTTTGTCTTGTAAGAACCTTCAACAAGCTTTCCAGCCTGAGCTTCAAGAGCTATACTCTCAGTAACAGACTTAATCTCATCAGTAATATTCTTAACACTAACATCAAGAGTACCAGCTACATGAGGAAGCTCTGCGATAGCATCCACTACAGTCTCAAGCTTTGTGTTCAATGCCTGCAACTGAGTATCAAGAGATGCCTTCACATTGTCATTGGTCTTCCATGCTGTCTCCTTAGCATCAGCCTTCTTCAATACAGGCTCAATCTCGTCACCTAATGCATCAATTGCACTCTGACGCTTGGTATTGTAAAGCATAACAAAGCCATTAGCCTTATCGTCCTCCAAAGAAGCCTTAAGCTCGTTCACCTTAACACCAAGTTCAGCTGCCTTATCAGCATAAGCCTTCTTCACAGGCTCATGACCAGTTGTTACGATATTAGCAAGCTTATCATACTCTGCCTTAACTACATCGAAATTCTGAACCAAAGTCTTATAGGTAGACTCTGTCAAATCAGCCTTCCACAAGTTGATGATACCAGCATGAGCCTTGGCAACCTTCTTTTCCCAAGCAATATATGTAGCCTGAGTCTCAGCCAAGTCTTCTGGCAACGTCAATTTACTAAATTCAGCAGCCAAATTCATGCAATTTGTCTCGAAGAACTTCTCAATCTCTGTAGCCTTTTCTGTCTCACCTGCAGCATTGAAGCCTTTAACGGCCTGATCCTTATCAGCAGTAATACTAGCAATCTCAGCGCTAATAGCGGCCTGCTCTGTATTATTAGCACTTTCATACAGTGCCTCTATACGCTTTGCAAAACCAGCAATTGCAGTCTCATATTCACTCTTATTAAGCTTATCAACTCTAGCCTGTTCAAGCTCTGCCTTCTTAGTATTGATATCAATACCAATTGCCTTAGAAGCAGCCTTCAGTGCTGATGTATCAAAGAAGTAAGCCAAATAGTACTTTTCTGCGGCAGCCAAATTAGCATCCAACTCTGTGAACTTAGGTGCCAACTCCTTACGGATAACATCATTAGCCTTTGCGATACCATCAGCCTTCTTTGCTGTCTCATAAACAGCCTTAGCCTTATCATACTTAGCGAAATCAGCCTTAACATCCTCATAATTTGTCAATGCCAACTTTTCAGCAGCAACCTTCTTCTTTGCCTCTCCAACAGATGCAGTTACATTCTCCTTGAAGGCATCAAGATCCTTATCTCTATCAGCATGAACAAACGCAGCCATTTCGGTTTCCTTTGCCTTTGCATCAGCCTCGAGTTCAGAAAGCTTAGCGCTATAATCATCATTCAAAGCCTTAGCTGTAGCCTTGTCAAGCAACTTTGCGTCTTCAGCATTCTGAATCTTGTCAAGAATCTGAGTATCAAGATTAATCATCAAATTAACCTGATCAGCAGCAAGTGCTGTAATCTCATCAATAACATTCTGAACATCTGTAAATGCAGAAGTTACCATCTTCTTGTCATAAACAACCTTATCCAACTCTGTCTTACGGTCTGTTACGCTCTTGGCAAGACCCTCAGTGAACTTAGCTGCATATAAATCATTAGCCTTCTTATTAATAATAGAAGACAAGTTATTCATCTTAAGGGTAACCTTACCCTGATAAGCATTAGCTGCCTTCTTATTATTACCAGCTACATCAAACAACGCAGGAGCCTTGGTATCCTGATATTCCTTGAGAGTCTTAGCCTTCAAGTCTTCCAAGCTAGCCTGATAAACATCAATCTCCTTAAGAGCCTTAGAAACCTTATCAAGTTCTTCAACATTGAGCTTCAAGACATCATGGTTGATATTCAGATAACCATTGATTGTAACCTTCGCATTATTGATAATGGTCTGGGTCAGATTAGCCTCACTCAGGAAGTCCTCGTAAACCACCTTGTTGTCGGCAGCAATAGCTGCATTGTAACCAGCTTCCTGCTCCTTCACAATAGAAGTAACCTCGGTCTGGATGCCATCCAAAACCTTGGTGATTTCCTGTTTCTTACTATCAAGCAATGTTCCAGCATCATAAGAAGAAACGACATCCTTCTTTGCTGCATCCAACAATACCTTCTGCTCATTCAGCTTAACCTGCCACTCCTTCACCTTAGATGATGCATCATTATTTGTTATCTTATTGAATGCATTTGTCCAAGCTGTTTCCAAATCTAAAGTGCTCTTATCCAAAGCGGTCTTATTAGCAACAACAATAGGAACATTTGTAGCAAATGTTGTCAAATTGTTTGCCAAGCTCTGGATACGCTGAGTAATTGCAGTCTGCTCAGCCTTTGCCTTACCATTCTTGTATGCATCAGTAATAGCCTTATCTATGGCAGCTGACTCTGTCTGGTATCCTGCAAGCTGCTTCTTAAATTCCTTATGCTCAAGTGTTCCAAGTGCCTTATCAGCCGCAGCCACCTTATCAGCAATACCATAAGTAGTAATTGCCTTTACAAGAGCATCCTTAGCAGTCAAGTTATCATTAGCTGCATTTGCATCAGCCTTCAATCCAGCAAGAGTTGTAGCGAGATCCTTCAACTGTGTCTCGAGACCCTTGATAACCTTACCATCCTTATCCTTAGAATCCTTCCAGTCAGCAACTAAGGTTTCAGCCTCATAAGATGCCTTAATCTTGGCAGTTATAGCAGTAATCTCTTTCTCAGCTGCATCGCAAGCTTCAGTAAACTTAGTAGAAGCATCCTTATTCAGAGCAACTACTTCCTTATGACTAGCAGTCAACTCGGTTACCTTAGAATCAGCTGTAGCCTTCAGCTCCTTAACAGGAACAAATGCGGTCTTAGCCTCATCAGCAGCGATGGTCAACTTATCCAAGTCTGCACTGACAACTTTCAACGTTTCATTAATCTTACCTACGCCTTCAATAGCCTTATCAGGTGCACCATTTGGATCCAAAGCCTTGAGCTGTACATCCAGATCATTAACCTGAAGGTTTACCTTACCCAACTGCTCCTGCAATGTCTCAGCCTTCTTTCCGTAAGTATCGAAGTCGAACTTGTAAGTATCAATTCTATCGAAGGCACTCTTGATGCTTGCCTTGGCTTCCTCAACCTTATCTGTAGCAACCTGAATAAGATTTGCGTTATCAAACTTATACTTATCAGACTCGTAAGAAGCTGTCCAAGACTCTGCTTCTGTCTGAATATCAGCATCTAACTTCACACCAGCAATAGCAGCAGCAAACTTGTCATCAGCAGCCTTCTTTGCTGTATCGAAATCAGCCTGAACCTTAGCAACTCTTGTCTTCAAACCTGCAATAAGTTCTGCGTAAGTCTGAGTCTTATCCTTACCGTCAACCTTAACGGTTACGGTAACATTCTTATCTGTAGCAGTCTTCTCCAACTTAGCAATAGCTGCATTATAGTTAGTCAAGGCTGTAGCAACATTATTATAATTACCTACAATTACACCAAGGGCATCAATATCACCCTGGATAGTAGTCCATGCATAAGTACCGAGCTTATGAGCGATAGCATCAGCCTTCAACTTAGCTGTCTCAGAAGCAATAGCAGTCTCAATAGTTGTAGCCTTCTTGGTCAACTGTGCAGATGTAGCATCAGCCTTAGCAGTCACCTTCTTCAAATTAGCAGTCTTTTCTGCAGACGCATTCAATTCTACAGAATAAGTCTTCTGCCAACCGGTATATTTTGTCACAACATCATTAATAGCAGCATCTACCTCAGCTAAAGCTGTCTGATTAGCCTTCTTGGTTGCTGTCGCATTATCATGAGACTCTGCTGTACCATTCTGAGCCTCAGTCTTTACAGCCAAGAGTTTCTTGTTCAATTCCCCAATTTCGTTCTGAGCATCAGTCAACAACTTACCCAAAACCTCATCATCAGAAGGCAAAAGGGTCAACAATTCCTGAGTCTTGGTATTACGGTTTGCCTCAGATGCAGCTACTAACTTAGCAACTTCATTATAATCGTTGTCATTGGCATTAGCAACTTCAATATTGCCTTTCAACGCCTTAATAGCAGCCAACTGTTCTGTCTGCCAAGCCTGAACATCCTTTTCTACGAAATCAGCAACAGCAGTACCCTTCTCATAAGAAGTAGCAAGAGCCTTAGCCTTAGCATCCTTTACAGTTCTCAAAGCCTTTACCTGAGCCTCATAGCCCTTAGTTACCTTAGCATAATCTGTACTGGCACCAATAAGTGTCTCGATTTCAGCCAACTGAGTCTCTACAGTCTCTATAAGACCAGACGCAGTATTCTTAGCTTTAAGATTGTCATTTGCAGCCTTAACATCCTTACCCAACTGTTCCAGTGAGTTATTCAGATCTCTAACATAGATAGAGTTATCTTCCAAATAGAGCTGCTGAATCTTATAGAAGTTATAATCACCCTTCTTCAAGTTATCTATTTTTGCTTCAATAGAAGCAACACTAGCCTAGATGGCAGCAGTATTATCACCAATACCACCTTTAATGGTTTTAAGTTTCGTTTCAAAAGGGTCAGCTACAGCCGCAAAGTCATACTTGAGTGTCAACTCAAATGCCGACTCAAACTCTGTCTTCTCATCAACAGTAGCCTGAATCTTTACAGTGCCTTCCTTCTTTACGGTGAAGTTAGTAGTTTCCTTACCATCTACCATAACCTTCACGGTCTCGTTCTTAGTTGGCTTAGCTGCGATAGTATATTCGCCAGGCACCAATGAAACATCAAATGTCACAAATCCACCGGCAGAAGAATATACATCTTTTGCAGTAGGTACATTAGCATCAGCGAATGCTGCCATTGGGACAGTCATTGCCAACATTGAAAGTAGTACGTTCTGTTTCATACGTTGTAAGTTTTAAAAAGTTAAATTTATACCTCAGTTCGGGATAAGAAATAGTGCCTAAAAAAGTTGGTAATCTCCGATATTTTTTGTATCTTTGTAGGTGAAATCCAATTAGTTACAAACATAAAAAGATATCATTATGGAGATTACCAAGGAC
>SKEU01000207.1_pt1 | contig 48405 bp, 50 predicted proteins | sample 4819571 | NCBI WGS metagenome assembly SKEU01 (sample SAMN11008801, study PRJNA524170) | human gut metagenome | biome: Human fecal sample; material: Feces; isolation source: fecal sample from pouch patient p8, p16 | host: Homo sapiens | place: Israel: Tel-Aviv | collected 2015-06-23
TTAAAGATCCGGTGGCGATAGCGAAGTGGATACACCTGTTCCCATCCCGAACACAGAAGTTAAGCACTTCAACGGCGACAATAGTTGGGCGTGCCCCTGCGAAGATAGCAAGCTGCTGGGTTTTTTTTATGTCTGACCCTTTATTCTGCATGTGAGCCTGCGAACAGGCAAGCTGCTGGGTCCTTTTTTTATGCCTACTTTTGATCGTTTTCATTAAGCATCATTTAATTGATGTTTTTTTTATTGTCTTTGGGTTAAAATATTAAGTATGAATAAACTACATTTACAAAACGAAATTAGTGAGGCTTTATCACAAGGTGATATGGAAAATGCCTTTGACTTATTGGATACTTACGATAATGAGTTTCCTCGCGACTTATTCTTTTATTTAGCATCTAGTGATGCGCTTTTGTTCTTTTCGAATTTTGAAACGATTATTGCTTTGATGGAAGATGCTATTGAACAAGGTTTTGATAATGCTATGATCTACGAACGCTTGGGGGACGCGTATTTTGATTTGGCTATGTATCAGCCTGCCTTAGATAATTATTTAAAATGTGATTTGGCTACCCCAGATAAAGATACGTTGCATGTTTCCTACAGCATTGCCAATTGTTATGAAGAATTAGGTGATTTCAGTTCAGCCATAAATTATTATGAAGATGTTCTCTTAGAATGTGAAGATCATATACCTTCTTTATTAGGCTGTGGAATTTGTTACCTACATGCAGGCAAAAAAGAACGTGGAATTGAATATCTTGATCAATGTGTTGCTTTGGATAAAAATACTTTAGAAAACATTAGTTTTGAATTGATTGAATTTGATGATAAGGATGTCTTCTTAAGATATTTAAATCAAATGAAAGACAATCCTTTATATTATCGTTTTGCCTCGGATCACTTTTATGCGAAAGGAGAGAATGCACTGGCTTTAGCCCTGTTTCGCAAGTTTGCCGAGTTAAAGCCTTTCTTACACAATAAGGCGCATCTAGCCCAATTGTATGATTTAAATGATAAACCCGAAGAAGCTAAAAAAATCTATAAGGCTATTCTCCGTTCCGAGGATGATTCCGAATTCTTATATGATTCCATTGATGCACATTTAGAAGCGTATCTCTATTTAGATTCTTTGGATTATCTGGATTATGTTTCTTCACATTTTGAGGATTGCGAAGTTTATACAGCTATCTTCTTACGCGTTTTTCGCTTTTCGATGGATGTACTAGATGGGTTTCTGATGGATACCTTGATGGCCATGGATCATAGCGACTTTACCACTGCTGAGTGGGATCGCTACAATGAAATCCTCGCTATGTATTATGTGGGCTCCGAGCAGTTTGAAGAAGCCGTTGATTTACTGAATGAACTTGATCCTGATACGGTTACTGGCTATTACTATTTATATATTTCTGCTTCGTTTAATTTGGAAGATTACCAAACGGTTGTGGATTATTATGATCGTGCTGAACCAAATGGCTTCCTTGCCTATATGTGTTATTTGAGTTTAGTCTATTTGCATCGAACCGCAGAAGGCGACAGGGTTTTATATGATTTCTTGAAATATATGACCGAAAATCCTAGTACACCAGGCTCCGATTTCTTTATGGATTTCCTTGAACAATTCTTCGCATATATTGACAGTAAAGGTAAATAAACTTGCGTGTTGCGCCAAAATAGTGTATTTTTCAATTTGTATGATTACAGTAAGTAGATAAGGAGGGACAAGATGCCGTTTGTTAGTATTTTAGTTCCTGTATATAATGTAGAAGCCTATATTGGACAATGTTTGGATTCTTTAGTGAATCAAACCTATTCTAATATGGAAATTATTTGTATCAATGATGGCTCTACAGATCGTTCATTAGAAATTATTGAAGCATACCAAAAGAAATATCCGCAGATTCATGTGTATTCCTATGCCAATGCGGGTGTATCTACAACGCGTAACCGAGCTTTAACTCTTGCCCAAGGGGATATGATCATGTTTGTCGATAGTGACGATTTTATCGCTTTGGATACGGTTGAGAAAATGGTCTATAAGATGGAAAAAGATGCATGTGATCTAGTTACTTGTGGGTATTCTTTTGAAATCGGCCGTTTTAAAGTCAATCGTCGGGTATGCAAGAATGGAAATATGACTAATATTGAAGCCTTACACTCTCTTGCAGAGGGAACGGGCATTAATAACTATCCATGGGGAAAGCTTTTTAAACGTTCTTGTTTTGATGGTGTGCGTTTTCCCGAAAATCAATATGCCTTTGAAGATGCATATACAATCTTTAAAGCAATCATACAAGCTAAAAAAATTGGGAATCTTTCCCAACGTATGTACCATTATCAATATCGTAAAGGGTCTTTGACCAATGAAATGGATCTTGCGACAATTTATCGGATGCGTAAGTCAATTGTTTATCAAGAAGGTTATTTACGTCATCAATTTCCTATGGAAAAGTTTAATTTTTCCGTGCAGTACTACAATGCGGATATGATGATTCTCTATACTCTAGTGAAATCGTACCATCGTAGCGATCAGGTGATTTTTGAACCTTCCGATATTGACTGGAAAACGATTAATCCCATCCTTCGCATTGGTTATGTGATTTTATCTTGCGTAGCCAACTGGAAAGTAGGGTGTATGCGACGCGTACAGGAGGATTTTAAATCATGATCCGTTTGGCAAGTTCTACAGATTTACCGGTTCTAGAACAGGTATATGATGTAGCTCGGGCTTTTATGCGCGCAAATGGAAATCAAGATCAGTGGTCTGATGGCCATCCTAACGCTAATGATTTATCTGTTGATATTTCAAATCATCGTTTATATGTGGTTGAAAGAAACGGAGAAATCGAAGGATCTTTTGTGTTTTACATAGGCTTAGATCCAACCTATGCCATCATTCAAGATGGAGCATGGTTAAATAATGAGCCTTATGGAGTTTTACATAAAGTCGCAAGCCGTCAGCGCATGCCGGGTGTGGCAAGTGAGATTTTGGACTATGCGAAAGGACAAATTTCCAATATTCGTATGGATACGCATAAGGATAATATCCCGATGCAACATTTTATGAAGAAAAAAGGGTTTCAACATGTAGGAACCATATTTTTAGCTAATGGAGATCCTCGATTAGCTTTTCATCTAGTAAATAAAGGAGAGTAAAATGGCATTTGAATCATTAAGTGATCGTTTGACCAAGGCAATACGGAATATTTCTGGTCAAGGAAAACTAACCGAAAAAAATATGAACGATATGCTGAAAGAAGTTCGTATGAGCTTGTTGGAAGCAGACGTGAATTATGGGGTTGTCAAAGACTTTGTCAACAACGTAAAAGAAAAGGCTTTGGGTCAAGAAGTCTATGAATCTTTAAATCCTTCCCAAATGGTTGTAAAGATCGTGCGTGATGAGATTCAAGAATTATTAGGCCAGGAAGATGCCCAAATTCATTTTAAGAAACAAGGTATGACAACCATGATGATGGTTGGTCTTCAAGGTACAGGTAAAACGACCGCATCCGCAAAGATTGCCAAGTACTGCAAAGATAAGTTAAAACGCCGTGTCTTATTGGTAGCATGTGATGTGGTTCGTCCTGCTGCAATTGAACAGCTACAAACCCTGGGAAAAGATATCGATGTCGAAGTATTTAGCCTAGGTGCGCAAGTTGGTGCTGTAGAAACAGCGAAAAAAGCTATGAAATATGCGGAAGACCGTCAAAAAGATTTGGTCATCTTTGATACGGCTGGACGTTTACATATTGACCAAGCCTTGATGCAAGAACTTTCGGAAATGAAAGCCATCGTACAGCCAGATGAAATTCTCTTAACGGTTGATGCGATGACCGGACAAGATATTATTACTGTAGCGCAAGACTTTAACAATCAATTAAGCATTACCGGATTGATTGTTACCAAATTAGATGGCGATGCTCGTGGTGGTGGACTACTATCTGTCCGCAGTATCACTAAAGTTCCTGTCTTATTTGTATCTAATGGTGAAAAAGTCGATGATCTTGAGGCCTTCCACCCGGATCGTATGGCTAATCGAATCTTGGGTATGGGCGATGTCCTTACTTTAGTAGAACAAGCCCAAGAAAAGATGGATATGGAAGTCCAACAAAAAACGGCAGAACGTATGCAACAAGGTATCTTTACCTTTAATGATATGTTAGCTCAGTTTGGACAAATGAAGAAAATGGGTTCTTTTCAAAATATGTTGAAAATGGTTCCGGGTTTAGGCAAGATGGCTAAAAAGGTCGATAATGACCAGATGGATGCTACGGTGAAACAATCAGAAGCCATTATTCAATCCATGACACCTTATGAAAGAGATCATCCGGATTGTTTAAAAGCTTCCCGTAAAAATCGAATTGCCAAAGGTGCTGGTGTAAAAGTGATGGATGTCAATAAGCTCATCAAGCAATTGGAACAAATGCAGATGATGACGCGTATGATGGCAGGTGGCAATATGCCAAATCTATCAGCTCTACAAAATATGCAACGCGGTGGCGGTTTAGCTGGTGCTTCCAAGCATGCCGGAAGTAAAAAACAAAAAAAGAAAAGAAAGAAGAAAAGAAAATAAGTCGGCAGTATCCTTTGCCGACTTTGTTTTAGGAGAAGAGAGAAAGGTTTTATGAATAAAGAGAAAAAAGGCGGATTTAGTTCCGGTATTGGTTTTGTACTGGCAGCAGCCGGTAGTGCAGTAGGTGTAGGTAATATATGGCGGTTTCCTTATTTAGCAGCTAAAGATGGTGGCGGTTTATTCCTACTCGTATATTTGGTTTTAGTTTTAACATTTGGTTTTACTCTATTGACTTCGGATATTGCGATTGGTCGAAAGACTCAGAAAAGTTCCATTGGTGCTTATACGCAAATGCGTCCAAAATGGAAGTTTTTGGGTATACTGACTTTCTTAGTTCCGGTTATTATCATGACCTATTATGCCGTAATTGGAGGTTGGATTTGTCGTTATATCGTTGCCTATATTACAGGAGCAGGACATGTAGCCGCGGGAGACAGCTTCTTTACAAGTTTTATTACTTCACCGGTTTCATCTTCTATTTACGCTCTGATTTTTATGCTTATCACTGCTGCCATTATTTACAATGGAGTACAAGGTGGGATTGAAAAAGTATCACGAATCATCATGCCTGTTTTATTGGTAATGATTGTTGGAATTGCGATTTATTCAATGACTTTATCTTTTACCGATGGCAGTGGCGTAACCCGAACATCGATGGAAGGTTTCTTATTATATGTCACCCCGAATTTTAAAGGCCTGACCTTACCAAAATTCTTACAAGTCTTATTGGATGCAATGAGTCAGTTATTTTTCTCATTAAGTGTTTCAATGGGAATTATGATCACATATGGTTCTTATGTAAAAAAAGATGTGAATTTAAATAAGTCTGTAGCGCAAATCGAAGTCTTTGATACCGTGGTTGCGTTTTTAGCTGGGTTAATGATTATTCCTGCGGTTTATGTATTTAGTGGTATTGAAGGTATGCAGTCTGGACCTAGTTTGATGTTTGTTTCTCTGCCAAAAGTTTTTGATGCGATGGGAAGCTTTGGCTGGATCGTTGGTTTGATTTTCTTTGTGATGGTTGCTTTTGCGGCTTTAACAAGTTGTATTTCTGTTTTAGAAGCCATTGTTGCCAACTGCATGGCAATCTTCTCGGCACCAAGAAAAAAAGTTACAATTTCTTGTGGAATCATTTACTGTATTGCCTCAGTTGTCATTGCGTTAGGATACAGTTTATTCTATGTCGAAATTCCTTTACCAAATGGTAGTATGGCGCAATTGTTGGATTTAATGGATTATATATCGAATAGCTTTATGATGCCATTTATTTCCTTGCTGTCGACGATTTTAATTGGTTGGGTTGTAGGACCAAAATGGATTATAGATGAAGTAGAATATGGGGGCTACAAATTTAGTCGAAAGAAATTATATATTGTGATGATTAAATATGTCACACCAATCATGATGTTTATTCTATTCTTACAATCTACGGGTATTTTAAATATGATTTTATAGTGTCAAGGAAAAAACCTTGACACTACTTTTTTCTTTGTGGTATAGTAGGAAAGCTTAAAGAAAAGGTAGGTAAATCGTATGGTTAAATTACGTTTAAAAAGAATGGGTAAAAAAGGAAATCCTTTTTACCGTATTGTAGCAGCAGATTCTCGTAGTCCTCGTGATGGACGTATTATTGAACAAGTAGGAACATATAACCCTCTTGTAAAAGAAAACCAAGTTACTTTAGATACAGAAAAAGTAATGAAATGGTTAAACAACGGAGCTAAACCTTCGGATACAGTTCGTTCAATTTTATCTAAAGAAGGACTTATGAAAGAATTCCATGAGTCTAAAATGGCAAAATAGGCATGGTCAACTTAGAAAAAACTCTATTTGACTTATGTCAGCCATTAGTAGAAGACAAAGACAGTTTATCTGTGAAGACGATGTCTTCTACTAACGATAATGAAATTTTATTATATGTTTATGCGAACAGTGAAGATGTAGCTCGTTTGATTGGACGTCGTGGTTCTATGGCAACTAGCTTACGCCAAATGATGTCTATTGCTGCCAGAAACGAACATAAACGTGTTTCTGTAAAATTTGAAGCATACTAGGATGTGAGCAATCGCATCCTACTTTTTTTAAGGAGGATGTATGGTTAAAGTCGCTACGATTATAAATACACATGGTTTAAAAGGCGAGTGCAAACTCTATCTATTTACCGATGATGTGCAAGATCGATTTAAAAAAGGCCGTAAGTTGTATATCGATGAAAACAACTATTTAACGGTTCAATCTTTCCGTATGCAAAAAGGATTTGGCTATGCCAAATTTGCGGAAGTTCCTTCGATTGATGAAGCCGAGAAATTGAAACAAACCGTTCTTTGGATCAAGGAAGAAGATTTACCAAGTTTAGAACCAGGCCATTATTATTATTTTGAATTGATGCATTGTCGGGTTTTAAATACTCAACACGAAGACCTAGGGGAAGTCATAGATATTTTAGAAACAGGTGCTAATCTGGTTTTCCGGATTGGAGATGAAAATAAGAACTTTTTATGTCCTTATGTACCAACGTTTATTGAATCAGTTGATATTCCCAATAAAACCATTGTGATTAAAGAAATGGAAGGCTTACGATGAAGATAACCGTACTTACCCTTTTTCCGGAATACTTTGATCATTTCTTGGCTACTAGCGTCATTGGTCGGGCCTATAAAAAAGGTTTATTTGAATTTGAAGTTGTGGATTTCCGTACATTCACCAATGAAAAACATGGACATGTGGATGATACCCCTTATGGGGGAGGGGCAGGCATGGTCTTGCGTTGCCAACCGGTCATTGATGCTCTAAAATCAGTTCGCACGCCGAACAGTAAAGTCATCTTATTAAGTCCCCAGGGTCAAACTTTTAAACAAGGTATTGCCCAAGATCTATCGAAAGAAGAACATTTGATTTTTATTTGTGGCCATTATGAAGGCTTTGATGAAAGAATTCGTGACTATGTGGATGTGCAATATTCTCTAGGAGACTTTGTTCTAACCGGAGGAGAACCGGCTTGTGTTGTGATGTGTGATGCCATTTTACGTTTGGTGGATGGTGTCATTAAACACGATTCGAGTTCAGATGATTCTTTCAGTGCTGGCTTGCTTGAATATCCGCAATATACCAAGCCCGCCATCTATGATGGCAAACAGGTGCCCGAGGTATTGATGAGTGGACATCATGCCAATATTGCCAAGTGGCGTCATGAGATGGCTTTAAAGAATACGGCTTTGCATCGTCCTGATTTATTAGAAAATTTAGATCTATCTAGCCAAGATCAAGAAATTGTGGAAACTGTCTTGCATTCAAAAACGAAATAGTGTACTATGTTAAAGCGTTTATGCCGATGTGTTCCGCTGGCAAGATTTGCGAATGAACAAGATCATCGTAAGGAATAGGAGGAAAGAAAAATGAATTTAAACTTAGTGAACGAAGTAACAAAATCTCAATTAAAATCTGATATTCCAGCTTTCCGTAGTGGTAGTACAGTACGTGTACACGTACGTATTGTCGAAGGTGACAAATCTCGTATCCAGGTATTCGAAGGTGTTGTCATTGAACGAGCTGGTGGAGGAATCAGTGAAACATTTACAGTACGTAAAATGTCAAGTGGTATTGGAGTAGAACGTAAGTTCCCTTTACATTCACCAATCATTGAAAAAATCGAAGTAGTACGTAATGGTAAAGTACGTCGTAACAAGTTAACATACTTGAGAGGACGTTCTGGAAAATCTGCACGTTTAAAAGAAATTCGATAAGAAAAAGTCGCGAAAGCGGCTTTTTTGATATAATTGGGAAAAAGAGGAATGGTTATGAAAAGGAATAAAAAATCAAAACGATATGAGCAGGATGACGATCGCACTTTATCGGAAGACATTCTTGACTTTGTCAAAGTCTTTTTAGCAAGTGCGCTATTTATCCTTTTATTTGTACATTTTGTCGCAGCCCCGGTTACGGTATCCGGACATAGTATGGTTCCGACCCTACAAGATGGGCAATATGGTTTTACTAATATTATTGGTTTGGCTTTTGAAAAACCGCAGCGCTTTGATGTAGTCGTCGCAACGGTATATGATGACGAGTCCCAACAAAATGAACATTGGGTTAAAAGAGTTATCGGGATGCCAGGTGATACGGTTGAAGGAAAAAATGAAAAAATCTATGTGAATGGAAAAGAGTTGGATGAATCAAGCTATATTTCCCAAGACTATCGTCAAAAGATGATTGATAAATTTGGTTACTTTAATATGGATTTTGATAAAGTGACATTAGGCGATAACCAATACTTTTTAATGGGGGATAACCGTCCGTATTCTAAGGATTCCCGTTATAAAGATGTTGGACCAATCTCAGCAGACCAGTTCTATGGAAAAGGTGTTTTTGTACTCTGGCCATTTAATGAAATAGGAGCTCGCTAATGGCAAATATTCAATGGTTCCCTGGTCATATGACCAAGGCAAAACGCCAGATGGAAGAAAACTTAAAGCTGGTTGATTTCGTGATTGAAATTCGGGATGCCAGAATGCCACTATCTAGTCGCAATCCGATGTTAGATAACATGCTGCAATCTAAACCCCATTTAATTATTCTTTCGAAAAAGGATAAAGCTGATCCCAAGGCCACGAAAGACTGGGTACAGGTGCTAGAAAAAGAAGGGGTTCAGGTTTTAGCCTTGGATTTAATCCACGATAATTTTAAAGCACAGATTTCTTCTGCCAGCAAGCAACTCTGCCAGGCTTTGATTGAGAAACAAAAGCGTAGAGGCATGCGCCCACGTGCTTTACGGGCTATGGTTTGCGGAATTCCCAATGTAGGAAAAAGTACGCTTATTAACTCTATCGCCAAACGAAAAGCTGCGCAAACGGCCAATCGTCCGGGCGTAACGAAGTCTTTACAATGGATTCGTTTTGGCTCTGATATCGAACTGTTGGATACACCAGGGGTACTTTGGCCAAAGTTTGATGACCAGGAAATTGGTTTACGTCTGGCTTTATTGGGAAGTATTCGCGATGAAGTAATCTCAATGGAAGATCTTGCACTATTTGCCTGTGGCTGGATGATGCAGGTTCATCCCGAATTGTTGGAGCAATACTACAAAATCACGATTCAAGCTACACCATATGAAACATTACTGGAAATTGGTAAGAAGCGTGGAATGATGCAAGGCGGACAAGTGGATGAAAATCGCTTGATGCGGGCTTTTGTCAAAGATATGCGTGATGATAAGTGTGGCAAAGTTACTTGGGAGTTAGTTCATGATTGAGCATCCTTTAGAGTTGGATTATGATCGTACCTTAGTTGGTTTAGATGAAGCTGGTCGTGGTCCGATGGCTGGCCCTTTGGTTGTTGCCGGTGTAGTCTTTCCCAATGGCTATACGAATACGGCTTTAGATGATTCCAAAAAACTTACGGAGAAAAAAAGAGAAGCTTTGTACTCTGTGATTAAAGAAGATGCGCTATGGTATCAGATTCTTTTTGTGGATGAGGTAACGATTGACCATAAAAACATCTATGCGGCAACCCAAGATGCCATGATGCAGATTGCTGGTGCAGCGCCAGTGGATCTGGTTTTAAGCGATGCGATGAAATTGCCAAAAGTTGCCAAGGAAGTCGTTCCTATTATTAAAGGTGATCATAAATCTATATCGATTGCAGCAGCGAGTATTCTTGCCAAAGTGAGTCGAGATCATTATATGATGAAGTTGGATCAGCTCTATCCGGCTTATGGTTTTGCGAAACATAAAGGCTATCCGACCAAAGCGCATAAAGAAGCTTTAGAAAAGTATGGTGTCTTAGATTGTCATCGTAAAAGTTATGGACCGGTAAAAAAACTTTTAGAATATAAATTATTTTGACGCAATTTGCGTCTTTTTTTGTGGAAGATTCGTATATATAGGTATGAAGACTCTATCAAAACAGATTTTAGCGTATGCGATAAGCTACCAGGGACAGTGGCATCGCATTGCTAAAGCACTAAAAAATCAAGAACCGTATCAAGAAGTCCCTTGTCCGTATCCCTATGTCACCATTGGGGATGCCAACTATCCGCTCTGTTTTCGTAAGCTGCGCTATCCGCCCTTTATTCTTTTTTATCAAGGAAATTTGGCTTTGTTGGAAAAAGCGAGTATTGGTATTGTCGGCGCCCGCAAGTGCTCGAACCAAGCCTTAGTGAATACCCAAAGAATCGTTGAGGTATTAAAAGACAAATATTGTATTGTTTCCGGGCTTGCCAAAGGAATTGATGGGCAAGCACATCACTGCGCCAAAGATACCATTGGTTTTATTGGCTGTGGCATTGATCAGATCTATCCGAAATGCAATGCCGACTTATATCATACGATGGCAAAAGAGCAATTGATTATGAGTGAGTACCCGATGGGAACGGCGCCTTTGGCGCATCACTTTCCATGGCGCAATCGTCTGATTGCCGCTAGTTCAGATGCTCTAATTGTTATTGAATCGACCTATAAGAGTGGCACGATGTTAACGGTAAACGAATGTATTGAACTATCCAAACCGGTCTATTGTTTACCAACGGCTTTTGAAAATGATCGTTATCCTGGCTGTAATGCTTTGATTGAAAGCGGGGCAAATATTTTGTGTGACATCCATGAAGTGGAAAAGATATTCTAATTGACAAAAACAAACTTTTATTGTTTGATGTAACTTGAATTGAGGAAAGATGATGAAAAAACACTTAGTTATTGTCGAATCGCCTTCAAAATCGAAGACGATTGAAAAATATTTAGGAAAAGAATATAAAGTGGTTTCAAGTAAGGGACATGTCTGTGATTTGGCAACCCGAGGCAAAGAAGGATTGGGTATTGATGTTGATCATGACTTTGAACCAACTTATTCCATTAGTCGTGATAAAAAAGATGTTGTCAAAGAATTAAAAGCCGATGTGAAGAAAGCCCAAGATGTTTATCTGGCAAGTGACCCCGACCGTGAAGGGGAAGCTATTGCCTGGCATTTAGCTCGCGTTTTGGATTTGGATATTGATAAAACCAATCGTATCGTATTTCATGAAGTAACTAAGCCAGCCGTATTGGAAGCTTTAGATCATCCTACGCATATTGATATGAACTTAGTTCGTTCGCAAGAGACACGCCGTATGTTGGACCGTATCATTGGATTTAAATTGAGTAAGTTACTCCAAAATAAAATTCAATCGAAGTCTGCCGGTCGTGTTCAATCGGTTGCGTTGCGTTTGATTGTTGAAAGAGAAAACGAAATCAAAAAGTTTAAAGCTGAAGAATACTGGACCGTTCATGCCAATGTCAAAAAAGGCAAGGCTGGATTTGAAGCCTTACTTGCCAAAGTTGATGGCAAAAAGCCAAAGCTGGAAAACCAAGAACAAGCTCAAGCCATCATTGATCGTTGTAACCAGGAATTTGTGGTCGATTCTTTAAAGAAGCGTTCGAAAAAGAAAGCACCGAAATTACCATTTACTACTTCCACTTTGCAGCAGGAAGCTTCTACGAAATGTAACTTTGGCGCACGTAAGACCATGAGTATTGCCCAACGTCTGTACGAAGGAATTGATTTAGGCGGAAGCATGGAAGGTTTGATTTCCTACATGCGTACCGATTCAACGCGTTTATCGCCTTTATTTGTTGAGGAAAGTGAAAAATTCATCGAAGAAGAATATGGTAAAGAGTATGTGGGTAAGGCACATCAAAAGAATTCTGCCAATGCCCAAGATGCGCACGAAGCCATTCGTCCTACAAATATTCATCGTACGCCAGAGTCGGTTAAAAGCTATTTAACAGCGGAACAATATCGCTTATATTCTTTAATCTATGCGCGTACTTTAGCCTCTTTGATGAAAGAAGCAAAATTTGATGTAACGACAGTATCTATTCTAAATAATGGCGTGGAATTCAAAGCTAGTGGTCAAGTTATGACTTTTGATGGATACACGAAAGTTTATAGTAAATATGAAAAGACAAGTGATGAATATCTTCCAGCACTTGAAGAAAAAGAAGTGTTAAAAGATGTAAAAGTGGAAGGTAAACAACACTTTACGGAACCACCAGCTCGTTATACCGAAGCAAAATTGATTAAAGAATTGGAAGAAAAGTCGATTGGACGTCCAAGTACCTATGCGACCATTATCGATACGATTCAAAAACGAAATTATGTCGTATTGGAAAAGACATCCGAAACGAGTCGAACGAAAGTCTTCATTCCAACCGAACAAGGTATTTTAACCGATGAAAAGCTGCAACAGTATTTCTCTTCGGTTATTAATGTAGAGTATACGGCAAACATGGAAAAAACCTTAGATGAAATTGCGGAAGGCAAACAAGATAACATTGCCTACTTGCATCAATTCTATGATTTCTTCCAACCATTGGTCCTAGATGCCTATGATAAAATGCCAAAAAAAGAACTGGAAAGAGTAGGAAGAACTTGTCCTGATTGTGGTGGTGAATTAGTGTACCGCAATGGGCGTTTTGGAAAGTTTATTTCCTGCATCAATTTCCCAACATGTAAACATACCGAAAACCTAGAAGTTCCTAAAGAAGCCGAAGGACAAGAAAAAGTATGTCCAAAGTGTGGTGCCAAAATGGTTATCAAGCGGGGTCGTTATGGTCAGTTCTGGGCTTGTTCCAATTATCCGGAATGTAAGACCATCGTGCCATTAAAAGAAAAAGCGAAACCCGAACCAATCGGGGAAAAGTGTCCGGAATGTGGTCATGAGCTTGTTCGCCGAAAATCGCGTTATGGAACCACTTTTATTGGTTGTTCCAACTATCCAAAATGTCACTATATTCGCAAAGAACCAAAGAAGAAAAAGGAAGAAGAAACAAAAGAATGAAAGAAGTCACAGTTATAGGCGCTGGTTTAGCAGGCAGTGAAGCTTGCTGGCAACTAGCCAAAAGAAATATACCTGTGCATTTAATAGAAATGCGGCCGGTGAAGTACCCGGCTGCTTTTCATACCGATGGATTTGCGGAACTGGTTTGTTCCAATTCGTTGCGTTCAAATTCATTGAATAATGCGGTAGGTATTTTAAAAGAAGAATTGCGTAAATTAGATTCTTTAGTCATGGCAGCTGCAGATGCTAATGCCGTTCCGGCTGGCAGTGCATTAGCCGTTGATCGTAAAGGTTTTTCCAAGCAGATTACCGAAACGCTAAAAAATCATCCTTGTGTACGGATTAGTCATGAAGAAATCACCGAGATTCCCGAAGGCCCTTGCATTATTGCCAGCGGTCCACTGACCAGTGATGCCCTGGCACAATCGATTCATGACTTTCTAGAAACGGATGCCCTGCATTTTTATGATGCGGCAGCACCGATTATTGAAAAGGATTCGATTGATTTTTCCAAGGCGTATTATAAATCGCGCTATGATCGGGGCGAAGCAAGTTATATCAATTGCCCGATGAACCAGGAAGAATTTGATCGTTTCTATGAAGCTTTAACGCATGCCGAATGTGCGAAGATGCATGATTTTGAACAAACCTATTTTGAAGGTTGTATGCCCGTAGAAGAAATGGCACGACGAGGTAAAAAAACTTTATTGTTTGGGCCTTTAAAACCAGTGGGTCTAGAAAAAGATGAAAATGCCCATCCGGTTGCAGTAGTACAATTGCGGCAAGATAATGTGGCGGCTACGATGTACAATATCGTTGGTTTCCAAACCCATTTAACTTGGCCTGAACAACGGCGAGTCTTTAGCTTGATTCCAGGCCTGGAAAATCTGAAGATTACTCGCTATGGGGTTATGCATCGCAATAGCTTCATTTCCAGTCCAGAAGTATTAGAAGAAACTTATCAGTCTAAACAGAGGAAGGATTGTTTCTTTGCGGGTCAATTAACGGGTGTAGAAGGTTATGTAGAAAGCTGTGCCAGTGGATTGATTGCGGGAATTAACATGGCCCAATATATGCAAGAGAAAGAACCAATTCGTTTTGGTAATACCTGTATTATGGGAAGTCAGGCTTACTATATTACCCATTGCGATCCGAAACATTTTCAACCGATGAATGCCAACTTTGGCATTGTCAAATTGAAAGAGAAATGCAAGAAAAGAGAACGCAAAGAAAAAATTGCCCAACAAGCTCTGGCGCGGATTGATGAGATTGAGGCAATGCTATGAAAGAGCTGGTTGACCGCTTTTTAAACTATATCTATCAAAAGAATTCGCATTCCCAAGATACGGTGGATTCTTATCGTAGAGATTTAGAGCAGTTAATGCAGTATTTGACCAGTCAAGGTATTGATTCTTTTGAAAAGGCCGACCGACTGGTCTTTTTGAATTTTATCTCTACGTATCAATTAGAGAATCAGGCCAAACCAGCGACTATTGCGCGTAAATTGAGTGTGTATCGTTCGTTTTATCGCTATTTGAATGAATATATAGGCTTTGAGGCAAATCCGCTAGAAGCCATACAAGTGCCAAATAAAAAGCGCAAGATGCCAGAGTTTCTCTTTGTGAATGAAATTCAATATTTTCTTGATTCCTATAATATAGAAGATCCAGTACAAAGAAGAGATCAGGTTTTGTTTACGATGATGTATGCTTGTGGCCTGCGGGTTAGTGAGATTTGTTCTCTAACCTGGCAAAATATTGATTTAAACGAAAGAATCGTACGGGTCTGGGGAAAGGGAAGCAAAGAGCGTTTAGTACCTTTTTTTCAAGGTTTTGAAGAACAGTTAAAAGCGTATAAACTGGCGTATTGGGAAAAAGTCGCAAAAGATGACCATGTCTTTGTGAATCAAAAAGGCCAGGGCTTTACAAGTCGGGGAATTCAGTATTTGATGCAAAAACATGCTCAGGCTATTGATATGCATATGCGGGTTCATCCCCATATGTTGCGACATAGTTTTGCGACCCATCTTTTAGATAATGGGGCCGATATTCGTTTGGTGCAAGAACTTTTGGGACACGAGAGTTTATCGACGACCCAGATTTATACCCATGTTTCTACCAAAAAACTTCAAGAGGTCTATCAAAAGGCGCATCCCCTTGCGGCAAAGTAGATATTGTATCGAATTTTGTTTTGTGGTATCATATATCAGCACGACTGTGCAAATACACACATCATGAATTCGTTAGCCCGTGCATTTTTGAGAGTGTTGCTAGCGTTGGAAGTGATGGAGGAGTAACGGAAAGGAAGGACTTTTATGTCAGAAAAAATCGTATCAATGAAGAAATTATTAGAGAATGGTGTCCACTTTGGTCATCAAACTCGCCGCTGGAATCCAAAGATGAAACCATACATCTATACCAGCCGTAACGGAGTCTATATTGTAGACTTAAACAAAACTTTAGAAGGAATCGAAGCTGCTTATGCTGAATTAAAAGCAATTAGCGAACGTGGTGGAAAAGTTTTATTTGTCGGAACAAAGAAACAAGCTGCAGACGTTATCCAAGAACAAGCTTTACGTTCTGGATCTTTCTATGTAAACAACCGTTGGTTAGGTGGTATGTTAACAAACTTCCGTACCATTCAAAAACGTGTACGTCGTTTAGTTGAAATCGAAGAAATGGAAGCTAGTGGAAAAATCGAAGTATATACTAAGAAAGAACAAGCTGGTCTTCATAAAGAAAAAGCTAAATTGGAAAACTCTTTAGGCGGAGTTAAAGAAATGAAGAAATTGCCTGATGCATTATTCGTAATCGATCCAAAAGAAGAACATAATGCAGTTGCAGAAGCTAAGAAATTAGGTATCCCTGTATTCGCTATGTTAGATACAAACTGTGATCCAGATGATGCAGATTATCCAATTCCATCAAATGATGATGCAAACCGTTCAATCCGTTTAGTAACAACTTTAATTGCTGACGCAATTGTTGATGCTAAGGGTGGATTATTAGAAATGGCTTACTTAGACGAAGAAGAAAACGATGTAACAATGGAAGATGTTATTAAAAACGTTGAAGCACAAATCGCTGAAAACGAACGTCGTCGTCGTCAAAGAAATGAAGAACGTCGTAGAAGAAATGCTGAACGTCGTAATCGTCGTTTCAACCGCAACCCTCGTGGTAACCAAGAAGGACAACAAGCTGAATCTAAACCAGCTGAAAAAGCTGAATAATACAATATTAGAAGGGAGATATACTCATGGCTATTAAAGCTTCTCAAGTAAAAGAACTACGTGAAAAAACAGGTGCAGGAATGATGGACTGCAAAAAAGCTTTGACGGAAACAGATGGAGATGTTGCCAAAGCTATTGATTGGCTTCGTGAAAAAGGAATTGCCAAATCAGCTAAAAAAGCAGGACGTATTGCTGCTGAAGGTTTAACTCGTGTTGCAACAGATGGTAATACTGGTGTTGTATTCGAAGTTAACTCAGAAACTGACTTCGTTGCTAAAAACGAACAATTCTTACATTTATTAGATGTAATTGAAAAAGCTATGTTAGCTGCTAAGCCTGCTTCTACAGAAGAAGCATTAGCTGTTGAAACAGCTGAAGGAACAGTTAATGATTTAATCGTTAACGCTACAGCTACAATCGGAGAAAAAATTTCTTTCCGTCGTGTAGCAGTTGTTGAAAAAGCAGATGATGAAGTATTTGGTTCATACATGCACATGGGTGGAACAATTTCTGCATTAGCTGTTGTAAAAGGTGATCCAACTGTAGCTAAAAACATCGCTATGCAAGTTGCTTCAATGAACCCAGTTTATGCAACAGAAGCTGATATTCCTGCTGATGCATTCGAACATGAAAAACAACTTCAAATGCAAATGATGAAAGAAGACCCAAAAATGGCTGGTAAACCAGAAAAAGTTTTGGAAAACATCTTAAAAGGAAAAGTAAAGAAACACTTCAAAGATCAATGTTTAGCTGATCAAGAATTCTTCTTGGATACTAAGAAATCAGTAACTCAATACTTAAAAGAAGAAAAAGCAGAAGTAAAATCATTCGTTCGTTTCCAAGTCGGAGAAGGAATGGAAAAGAAAGAAGAAGATTTTGCTGCAGAAGTAGCTGCACAAATGAATGTTTAATCTAAACTTATAGTCTGAACGATTAAGTCTCATACCCTTTGGATATGAGGCTTTTTTTGATGGTATGTATCGTTGTGGATTATTTGGGTTTATAATTTACTAAAATAGATTGGTGAGAAAATTTATGTTAGTTTATGAAGGATTAAAGAAAAATTTTTTGTATAGTGTAGAATCGGATAAAATTGCTGAAGAAATAGAAAACTCGATTCTAAAAAAGCTGGGTAGACATACAGGAGAAAGTGAATTTAATTCTTGGATACATTCGATGGAATATATGTATAAGGTACTAAATGATGATGCTATCCCAGAAAATGCTGGAATTGCGATTGAATACAACATTCCCCAAACTGCCAAACGAGTTGATTTTATGGTTTCTGGTTATGATGCAGCGCATAAACCTGGAATGGTTATTATCGAGTTAAAACAGTGGAGTAAGTTAGAGAAGGTAGAAGATACGGCATTAGTCAATACTTTTACTGGGCATGCCAATCGCAATGTAGTTCATCCCTCGTACCAGGCTTGGTCTTATGCACAATTGATTTCTGATTATAATACTTCGGTACAAGATCAAAAAATTCAATTACGGCCCTGTTCCTACCTGCATAATTATGTGCGGAAAGACTGTGATCCTTTGGATGATGCACAATATGATGATTACACAAAAGAAGCACCGGCATTTACGAAGGGGCAAGTATTTGACTTACGAAGATTTATTGAGAAAACCGTTAAATACGGAGATGATAAAGCTATCTTATATGAAATAGATCATGGAAAAATCAAGCCATCCAAGAGCTTACAAAATGCGATTGCTTCTATGTTGAAAGGAAATCCTGAATTTATCATGATTGATGAACAAAGAGTTGTTTATGAAGAAGTTCTGCAATTATCTGCGAAATGTCAGGAAGATCATAAGAAAAGAACCATTATTTGTGAAGGGGGACCGGGTACAGGAAAGAGCGTTATTGCGGTTCAATTATTATCGGCTCTAACCAACCGTGGACAATTTGTTCAGTATGTTTCTAAGAATAGTGAACCTCGGAAAGTGTATGCGGCAAAACTAAAAGGTTCGATAAAGAAGAGCAGCGTCGACAATATGTTTAAAGGTTCTGGTTCTTATACTGAAATTGGAAATAACGTTATTAATACTTTGTTAGTGGATGAAGCACATCGCTTGAATGAAAAATCGGGGATGTTTCAAAATTTAGGTGAAAATCAAATTAAAGAGATTATTCATTCCGCAATGTGTTCAGTTTTCTTTATCGATGAAAGCCAACGGGTAACTATGAAAGATATTGGTTCTATTTCTGAAATTGAAAAATGGGCGAAGGAAGAAGATTCGGAAGTATATTATATGAAGTTGTTATCCCAATTCCGGTGCAATGGTTCCAATGGGTATTTATCATGGGTGGATGATGTGCTGCAAATTAGAGAAACCGCAAACTTCAACTTAGATGGTTTAGATTACGATATTGAAGTATTTGATACGCCTCAAGAAGTACTCGATAAGATTAAAGAAAAAAATAAAATAGCGAATAAGGCACGATTGTTAGCTGGGTATTGTTGGCAATGGCCTTCAAAATATAGGAAAGATACGACCTACCATGATATTCAAATTGGAGATTTTGGAATTAGTTGGAATTTGGATAATGGAAAGGCATTTGCAATTGATGAAAACTCAGTCAATGAAGCGGGCTGTATACATACGACGCAAGGTCTAGAGTTTGATTATGTTGGGGTTATCATTGGTGATGATTTACGGTATGAAGATGGTAAAATCATAACGGATTTTGAAAAGCGGGCATCTACGGATCAGTCAATTAAAGGAATAAAAAAATTATATAAAGAGAATAAAGAAGAGGCTCTTCAGAGAGCGGATGAAATTATAAAAAATACGTATAGAACTTTAATGACACGTGGTATGAAGGGATGTTATGTGTATTGCACAGATACTAATTTAAGAAATTACTTAAAAAATAGAGTGAAACAATAATCTTTATCTATTTACCTGTTCATTCTCTAACTTCGGTAAAAGAGCATACGTGAAAGTTGTTTTGTGATTTCCGTTTCTTTTCCTTTTGTGGCCGGTTGAATCTATAGGTCGTTCACTGTATAATTGTTTTGACTAAATTAAAGGAGTACTTACATTATGTATAAACGAGTTCTATTAAAATTAAGTGGAGAAGCTTTGTCTGGAAATGGTCAAGCTTTTGATCCAGAAGTTTTAAAAGGATTAGCTGAAGAATTAAAAGAGATTCAAGAACAAGGTGTTGAATTAGCTGTAGTTGTTGGTGGAGGAAACTTCATTCGTGGAAAAATGTTAGCTGAAATGGGAATGAATCGTGCCCAAGGTGACTACATGGGAATGCTAGGAACGGTTATTAATGCCTTAGCTGTTCAAAATGCATTGGAACAAGCTGGCGTACAAACTCGTGTACAAACAGCTGTGCATATGCAAGAAGTTGCGGAACCATTCATCTTACGTAGAGCGATTCGTCATTTAGAAAAGGGTCGTGTAGTAATCTTTGGAGCTGGTACGGGTCATCCTTATTTCTCAACGGATACAACGGCTGCCTTACGCGCTTCAGAAATTGGTGCCGATGTCATCTTAATGGCTAAAAATGGTGTCGATGGAGTATATGACAGTGATCCGAAAAAGAATCCAAATGCGAAAAAATTTGATACATTAAATTATATGGATGTTTTGAATAAAGGTTTACAAGTAATGGATTCTACAGCTATTAGTATGTGTATGGATAATGATATTGATTTAATTGTATTTAATATGAACGAACGTGGAAACATTCTAAAAGCTATTCAACAAACCGTAAATGGTACGGTTATCACAAAAAAGAAATAGGAGAAAAACATGAGTGATATTTTAGAAAATGCAGAAATGAAGATGATGTCTGCTATCGAAAACTTAGAAAGTAACTTACATACTTTACGTACAGGACGTGCAAGTAGTGCAATGTTGGATCGTATTGAAGTAGATTATTATGGTGCCCCAACACCAATCAACCAAATGGCTCGTATTAATGTAGTAGAAGGTACACAATTGGTGATTAAACCGTATGATCGTAGCTTAGTAAAAGCTATCGTACATGCGGTACAAGCTTCTAACTTAGGGTTAAATCCACAAGGTGAAGGGGATTTGGTTCGTATTCAAGTTCCAACTTTAACCGAAGATCGTCGTAAAGAGTTGGCGAAAGAGGCACAAAAATTTGGCGAAAATGCGAAGGTTGCAATCCGTAATGTTCGTCGTGATGCCAATGATGCCATTAAAAAAGATAAAGAACTTCGTGAAGATGAAGAAAAAGCAGAGTTGGAAGAATCACAAAAATTGACAGATAAATACATCAAAGATATTGATGGTATTGTTGAAGCTAAACAAAAAGATATTTTAAGTGTATAAACCCAATAACTCTATTGGGTTTTTTTAGGAGGAATTTCAATGAACAAGGTACCACAAACAGTTGCGATTATTATGGACGGAAATGGGCGTTGGGCCAAAGCTAAGGGCTTGCCACGTACGGCTGGACATAAACAAGGTGCAGAACAAATTCGTGTGATTGCTCTTGCTGCAAACCGCATGGGAATAAAAAAATTGATCTTATATGCCTTTTCTACTGAAAACTGGAAAAGACCAGAAGATGAAATTGGCTATTTGTGTAAATTGCCTGGCATTTTCTTTAGCCGGTATATTAAAGAATTGATGGAAAATAATATCCGGGTAACTTTTGCTGGTGAATTGGAACGCTTCCCTGAAAGTACTCAAAAAGTCATTCGCAAAGCTGTTGATCAAACCAAAGAAAATACTGGATTGAATTTGGATATTGCGATTAATTATGGCTCACGTAGAGAATTGTTATTAGGTATGCAAGCTTATGCCCAAGAAGTAGCAGAAGGTAAACGGGAAAATAATTTAACGGAAGCCGAAGTAGCCCAATACTTAATGGTGCCAGAAGATATTGATTTATTAATTCGTACCAGTGGGGAAGAAAGAATTTCTAACTTCTTATTGTGGCAAATTGCTTATGCGGAATTGATTTTTACGCTTGTATCTTGGCCAGATTTTGATGAGACGGCTCTACAAGATTGTATTGATCAATTCAATCATAGAGACCGAAGATATGGAGGATTAACTTCATGAAAAAACGTGTAGTAACGGCTTTAGGAATTATCTTGGTAGTTGCCCTTCCTTTAGCGTTTGGGGGCTGGTTGTTAGAACTATTAGCGTTATTTATTGTCGGAGCTGGTGCGTATGAATGGGCCCATATTTGTCCGGACTTTAAAAAGTGGCCCAAAGCCATTGTGCCAATTATGGTATTAGCGGTATTACTAACGCGCTTTGTATCACAACCGCATTTATATATTGTCTTAACATGTACAACCGTTTTCTTTTGGATTCTGACTATTTTTGCGGAAGATTTTGAAATATCCGATGCTTTTTACTGCTTGACGTATTTTTTGATTTTCTCGTTGATTTATCGAACCATTGGTTTCTTCAGTGCTAACCACTTATATTTAATAACCATTGTATTTGCTACCTATGGCTCAGATACGGGGGCATGGTTCATTGGTCGTAAGTTTGGAAAACATAAGATGAATCCACGTCTTTCTCCTAAGAAGAGTTGGGAAGGCTTAGCTGGTGGTATTGTATTTGGAGCCGTATTAAGCTTTGTGATTTCTTTACTCTATTGGAAAAATTTGGATTTACGTATTTTACTTCCGCTTTGTATCTTTTGCCCAGGTATTGCGGAAATTGGAGATTTGGCATTTTCGGCCATCAAGCGTTATTTTCATGTCAAAGACTTTTCGAATCTTTTGCCTGGACATGGTGGGGTGTTAGACCGTGTGGATTCTCTTTTGATGAATATGCTATTCTGTGGTATCCTAATAAGCATCTTCTTATAAGGAGGAAGCATTTATGCATTTTTTAATTGGATTAATTGCCTTCGTTTTTATGTTGAGTGTGATTGTTATAATCCACGAATTAGGTCACTTTTTGGTGGCTCGACATTATGGTGTATATTGTCGCGAATTTTCCATTGGCATGGGACCTGCACTTTATCAACATCGAGGCAAAGAAACGATATTCTCAATTCGAGCCATTCCTTTTGGCGGTTATGTCATGATGGCAGGAGAAGATGATAATACTGAAGCAGATGAAGAAGACTGGCTTGATGAAGTCCCTGCTTCCAAACGCCTAAACAATAAGCCATGCCACCAACAAATTGCGGTTATGTTGGCGGGAATTGTAATGAACGTTCTTTTGGCCTGGGTTTTATTTATTGGCCTGGCGATGGCCAAAGGTTATGTCGTAGAAGATGCAAAACCAATTGTATACAAAGTAGAAGAAAATTCAGTTGCACAAAAAGCTGGCTTACAAAAAGATGATCGTATTGTTGAAGCACGATGTGGCAAGGAGAGTATCCGACCAGAAACGCAATATGATTTGTTGGAATGGATTCAATATAACCATGATACGATTGAATTAACCGTAAAGCGAGATAATCAAACGATCAATGTGAACTTGAAACCAATTTATGATAAAGAAAACAGTGTTTATCTCATTGGTTATAAAGCCATTGCGTATGCTCGAAAAACCCATTGGTATGAAGCCTTTGGCAATGGTACAAAGAATTTATGGAGTTCAACGACTTCCATCTTTACTTCACTTTCGCACCTAATTCGCGGACAAGGCGTAGAGAATTTATCTGGACCGGTTGGAATCTTTACGGTAACGAAGAAAACAGCGGAAATGGGTTTAAGTTCTTACTTATCTTTATTTGCGATAATTTCATTAAATATCGGTATTTTTAATGCGATACCAATTCCGGCTTTAGATGGGGGACGGATATTAATCGTTTTGATTGAAAAAATCATGCGAAGGAAAGTAAATCAAAGATTGGTTGAAAGAATCATTATGGCTAGTTTTGTGTTTTTGATGTTGATCTTTGTGTTCGCAACGTATAACGATATTGTACGATTTCTATAATTAAGAGATAAAAAAGAACCAATCGAAGGAAGATATTCCAACGATTGGTTCTTTTACATAATTAGATAAAGGATTGCAATCATGTGGCAAATAGAAGCTAAGATAATAAAGATATGCCATACAAAATGAAAGAATCTTTTTTCGGGATGGCCATAGAAAATAGCTCCAATGGTGTACATGACACCGCCTAATAGAATCATCAAGAAGAAAGCTAATGAAGCATTTCTTAAGATTGCTGGAATCACAAAGATGGCTAACCATCCCATAACCATATAGATGGTCATGGATAATTTGGCATGGGATTTTGATGAAATAGCTTTTAATAAAATCCCTGCAATTGCCATTATCCATTCAATAGCTAAAATTACATAACCAACGGCATTATGCATGACAACTAAACAAACAGGTGTATAACTGCCTGCAATAGCTAATAAAATCATAATATGATCGAGCTTACGAAATACATATTTATAAGTCGTATCATAGGGTTGAAGATGATATAAACTCGATGCCAGAAACATAAAGAATAAACAAATTAAGAAAACGCTGGCACCAACGGCATAAGGAATACCACCAATTAAATAACTGCGAATCGCATAATAAGGTAACGAAAATAGAATTAAAACCCACATGACTCCATGACTGATGGAATTACCAATTTCTTCTCCAAAGGTGAGTTTAAATGGATGGGCCATATCCGAACTTTTTGTCATATTGCTAGCCTCCTTATGGATCTATTGTATGCAAAATGGTATTCAATGTCAACATATCTAGTATTAAAAACTAGATTATATATTTATGATAATTTATTTTGGATAGAGAAAGCGGAAGCTTTTATTTTTTTTAAATGTTAGAATGAATAAAAAAGGCCACAATAGTGGCCTAGTGAATCTAATTCTTACTCAAAGATGCAAGTCTCTCACGATAGAAATCGCGATCTTTTGCATCAATAGATAATGCATCCATAGCCTGGTCTGCATTGAGATTTAAGTTAACCATGATGGAACGGAGATTAATTTTATTCGTTTCAATCTTTTCTTCCGCTCTTCCTTCAGCTCTTCCTTCGACTATTCCTTTATTTCTTTCGTCTTGAAATAATTCACGCATTGCTTCACACACTTTAACGCCACCTTCTTCCTGTTCTAAGATAAGTTTTAATTGTTCATCTTTGGTTATAGAATAAGCCGCTAGGACGGCATCTCTTTGATAGACACGGTCCGTATCGCCTAAGTGAATCGTTGTATCATAAAGTTGATGAACAAGATCCATAAAGTCTTGTACACATTGGCTATTCAAATTATATGAGACATCTTTGTTAAGTTCATTTAGATTCAAGAAAAAATCTTCTGCAGGATCTAATTTGATTTTCTGTCCATTTTCATCCAGAATCATGTCACTTAACTTTCTTGGACCATCCCATTCTTTTTCACCAGTATATAAAATGATGGCACGCACCATAGGTAGCTTTGTACCTTTGGGTGTGTAATTGTTTGGGGGATGCCTTACGTAGGTCTCGTTCATACAATAAGCTTATATAACGTAGAACCCGAACGACCATACCATAATCGACTTTACTTTGATTTTCTAATACAAATAAGGCAAAGTATTCGTTTTCTTTGTATCTGCGTATCACAGCGATATGATTGGAAGCGACTAGTTTTACAACTTCACTATCATCCGGTGATAGATATTCTTCTTTTAGAACCGATTCTCCATGATAGAAATATGCATTAAAAAGCGATAGGAATCGGTCATCATGCTCAAAGAATTTTTTGAGTTGGATATCAGGTTTCATGTTACACCTCCTCTTCTAATATCCTTTGCCAAATATTTGTTTAATTGCCGTGATTTACGTTTCATTTTTTTACCTCCTATTTGTGTCTATTTATTAATACGATTCTTTTGGAAAAAAGATAAATTTTCTTCATTTATTTTTAATAATTTGTTTGAGAAGGGAGAATGTCTTTAATCGTGAATATATTAACAATATATCCTTGAAGCAAATAGTGTATAATAGTTTCGTTTGGAGTGTGAACCTATGTTTTTAAAACGAATCGAATTACAAGGTTTTAAAAGTTTTGCGGATAAAACCGTGATTCAATTTGATCATGATATAACCGGTATTGTTGGACCCAATGGATGTGGAAAGAGTAATGTTAACGATGCCATTCGCTGGGTACTTGGAGAACAGAGCGTTAAAAGCTTGCGTTCGGGAACAAGTATGTCCGATATTATCTTTTCTGGAAGTGAATATCGCAAGCCAGTGAATATGGCCAAAGTTACTTTGGTTTTTGATAACAGCTCGCATATCTTTGATTCCGAATTTGAAGAAATTGAAATCACGCGACAATTGCAACGTGCCAATAATGAAGCAAGTTATTTTATCAACAAAACACCTTGTCGCTTAAAAGACATTAATGAATTGGTGATGGATACAGGATTAGGAAGAGATTCTTTAAGTATTATCACACAGGGAAATATTTCTTCTTTTGCGGATGCAAAGCCGGAAGAGAGACGTTCACTTTTTGAAGAAGCAGCTGGGGTTGCAAAATACAAAAAAAGGAAACAAGTTTCTTTGCGAAAGTTAGAAAAGACCAAAGAAAACCTGGATCGCGTTCAAGATATTATGGATGAGTTGGAGCGTCAATTACGCCCTTTAAAGAATCAGGCGGAAAAGGCTAAAAAATTCCAGGTGTATCAAGAAGAGTTATCGCAAATTGAAGTCAGCGTCCTTGTTGAACAAATTGCGAATTATCATACCAAGATTCAGACGATTCAAAGACAATTGGCCCAAAATCAAACACACTATGTTGACCAGGAAAGCCAATTAGATAAACTGGATGAAAAAATTGATACGATGCGTAAGGAAATGTATCAATTAGATGCAAAGATTAATACGAAACAAGGCCAGTATACACAGGCTATGGCGGAATCGGTTCAATTAGAAAAACGTAAGATTGAACTTGATGAAAAACGTAAATATGCCCTTAGTCAAGCAGATCAAAAAGAGCGTGCTAGACAATTAGCCCAGATGTTAACGGAAGCAAAATATGAATATGAAGATCGGGCGAAGCGTTTAAAAGACAGTCATAATAAAATGAATGACTTAAATGCCGAACTGGAAAAAATGCAAAGTCAGTCCAATCGTATTTATTACGACTTGCAACAAGCGCGTTCGACCTATCAACATTATGCCAATCGTCAACAAGTTTTAAAGAACATGATGGCGCAACCTTACCAGCAACAAGCTGGGGTTCGTAGCATCATTCAAGCTAAAGCGAGTCTTCATGGCATCGAAGGAGTTATTAGTGAACTCTTTATTGCCAAAGAAAATCGGGCACATGCTTTGCAGGCAGCTTTAGGTGGAAGTATGTATCATATTGTCACTAAGGATGAAGAAAGTGCGCGTCATGCCATTGGCTTTTTAAAACGTAACCATTCGGGTCGGGCAACCTTCTTGCCAATGACTGTCTGTAAACCCAAACAATTAAATGCGCAACAAGAAATGTTGGCATCTTCTTGTCCCGGTTTTATAGGCTTAGCGAGTGACTGTGTAGATTGTGAAGAAAAATATTTAGATGTACGAGATCGTTTATTAGGCAATGTAGTCGTTATGGATAACCTGGAACATGCCAATGAATGCGCGAAACGTTTAAGCTATCGGGTGAAAATCGTTACCTTAGATGGAGAAATCGTTCATGCCGGAGGTTCACTGACGGGTGGTCGAGGTAAGAATCAGTCAAGTCCCGTAACGATGGCCAGCGAACTCAAAGAAGTGGAAAAGCAATTAAGCACTTTGCAAGAAAAAGTCGAAGATCTATCGACTCAACAAAAACAATGGTCGATAAAAATCGAACGCACCAATCAAGAACGTGTCGACTGCAAAGTGAATCTAGGGCGTTTAGAGAGTGTCTATGAGGTTAAGAAACAAAAGTATGAATCGATGAAAGATGAATACGCACAAATCAATGACCAGGATCAAGAAGAATTACTTGAAGATGATTTGGTTATTCAAACTTCTAAGATGCATGCGATGATTGATGATCTAACTAGTCAGATGCAAAGTCTACGTCAACGTCGTTTTGATTTAGGTAGTGACGTAGAAGAAAAAGAAAACCAAGTACGTATTTTACGTCGTGAGATGAATGCGCTACAAAATGAAATCCATAGCTTAGATTTATCTTTAACGAAACAAAAAGCGGAAATGGATCATGATTTAAATCGCTTAAATTCGGAATATCAAATGACGTATGAATACGCTTGTACCAAAAAACAAGACATTGATATCCAACAAGCGAAAGATCGCGTGATTGAATTACGCTTATTGATTTCAAAACTTGGTCATGTGAATTTGGATGCACCAAAAGAATATGCTGAATTAAAGGAACGCTTTGATTTCTTAACGAAACAAAAAGAAGATTTAGAAGCGGCTAGTCAACAGATTCTCGATGCGATCGATGAAATGGATCAGACGATGATTGAACAATTTACAACAATGTTTGATAAGATCAATACCGAATTGGATGGCGTCTTTAAAGCGATGTTTGGTGGTGGCCACGCAAAACTTGTCATGGTTGACCCAGACGATGTCTTAAATACGGGAATTGATATTGATGTTCAACCACCTGGTAAGATGGTAAAAAATATTCAGACTTTCTCGGGTGGAGAAAAAGCCTTGATTGCCATTAGTGTCTTGTTCTCAATTTTACGTGCACGCACGATGCCTCTATGTATTTTTGATGAAGTAGAGGCAGCTTTAGATCAAGCAAATGTCGAGCGTTTTGCACGTTATATTGGGCGTTTCCGTGGCCAATCACAATTTATTGTCGTTACCCATCGTCCGGGAACGATGGAACAATGTGATACTTTATATGGTGTAACCATGCAAAAAGATGGTGTATCACAATTATTAAAAGTCGAATTACGCGATGCTCTAGATATCGCAACAGAGGAGGAAGCACATGGCACTGTTTCAAAGCATTAGAGATAAATTTAAAAAGAGTAACGATAAAGATAAGTATTTAACCGGACTCGATAAATCACGTCGGTCTTTTGGTGATCGGATTCGGGCTTTATCTAATAACTTTCATGGAATTGATGATGACTTGCTGGAAGAATTAATGATGATTCTTTTGGAAGGGGATGTAGGTATTCAAACAGCGCAAAAGATTGTTGACCGTTTTGAAGAACATGGCGCTGAGATGAAAAACTTTGATTCCATGGAAGACTACTTTATTTACATTTTGTATGAATTCTATGATGAAGTACCCGAAGAGTATATTCACTTTAATCCCGATGGTCCAACGGTTATTTTAATGGTTGGAGTCAATGGGTCTGGAAAGACGACTACTTCCGCAAAATTATTATCTTTGTATAAGGATTTAGGTAAGAAAGTAGCGGTCGTTGCAGCCGATACCTTCCGTGCTGGTGCGATCGATCAAATTGATCAATGGGCTACGCGTTTAGGCGTTCCTTGTATTAAAGGAAAGCCAAATCAAGACCCAAGTAGTGTCATCGTAGATGGATGTCGTTATGCCAAAGAAAACGATATTGATATCTTGATTTGTGATACAGCAGGTCGTCTACAAAATAAGACTAATTTAATGAAAGAACTAGAAAAGATGAGTCGAGTTGCAGCTCGTGAAATTGAAGGAGCTCCACAAGAAGTTTGGTTAGTCTTAGATGCTACAACCGGACAAAATGGCATCAGTCAGGCTAATGTCTTCCTTGAAGCAACCAATGTAACGGGTATTGTATTAACTAAAATGGATGGAACGGCCAAAGGTGGTGTCGTACTTTCGATTCATGACCAATTGCATATTCCGGTTCGTTTCTTAGGTTTAGGTGAGAAACCCGATGATCTTCGCCCATTTGATGTAGCTGGTTATATCATGGGTATGACTAAGGGAATGAGTGCGAATGATTGATAAAATCATGGCCAATGAATTGTTGGATGTATATGGGCCTTTGTTGACCAAACACCAACAAGAAATATTAGATTATTATTATGCGGAAGATTTTTCCTATGCAGAAATCAGTGAAGAGCTCGATATTAGTCGGGCAGCTGTCATGGATACGGTCCATCGGGCAACAAAGCAGTTGGAGAAATATGAGAAAATCGTTCAATATATCACAAAGAAGAAACAAATTATTCAATTATGCCAAGACAATAAGTATAATGAGATAGAAAAAATTTTATAAGGAGGAAACTATGTCAACTGTTGTAATGAGTGTTAATGCAGGAAGTTCATCTTTAAAGTTTCAAGTCTTCCAAATGCCTGAAGAAAAGGTTTTAGCAAGCGGAAACGTAGAACGTATCGGTTTAGAAGATTCTATTTTTGGAATGAAAACAGATACCGAAGAAGTAAAAGAAATCTTAGATATTCCCGATCATGCAGTAGCGGTAGAAAAACTAATGGATGCATTAGTCGAACATAAAGTCGTAGAAAAATTAGAAGATATTAAAGCAATGGGGCATCGTGTCGTACATGGTGGAGAATACTTCTCCCATTCTGTACCAGTAGATGACTGGTCTGAATCAAAAGTAGAAGAATTGTGCGAATTAGCACCCCTTCATAACCCAGGTGCTTTAGTTGGTTTGCGTTCTTTCCGTAAAGCGTTGAAGGATTGTAAACATACCTTTGTCTTTGATACAGCTTTCCACCAAAGCATGCCAGAAGAAAATTATATTTTCCCATTACCTTATGAATACTATACCGAAGATAAAGTACGTCGTTATGGAGCCCATGGTACAAGTCATGAATACTTGACAAAACGTTTGGCACAAATCCAAGGTAAAAAACAAGAAGAAATGAATATCATTACTTGCCACTTAGGAAATGGGGCAAGTATTACCGCCGTTAAGAACGGAAAATCATTTAAAACTTCTATGGGATTCACACCATTAGGCGGTATTATGATGGGTACGCGTTGTGGGGATATTGATCCCGCTATTGTTCCTTTCTTAGAGAAGAAACATGGTTACACACCAGATGAAATGGATACCATTATGAATAAAAAATCCGGTATGTTGGGATTAAGTGGTATTTCCAGTGATGGTCGTGATGTACAAGCTGCTGCAGAAAAAGGCGATAAACGTGCCATCTTGACACAAAATGTATATGTAAGCCGTATTGTAGAAATGATTTCTGGTTATTATGGATTAATGGGTGGAGCAGATGCCATTGTCTTTGCCGGTGGAATCGGTGAAAACGATTGTGCTATGCGTCAAAGAATCTGTGATCGCCTAACTGTATTTGGCGTTGTGGTAAAACCAGAAGACAACGATGGTGTACGTGGCGTTGAAAAGAAATTAAGTGCTCCAGAATCAAAGATGGAAGTTTGGTTATTACCTACCAATGAAGAATTAGTCATTGCACGTGATGCGTATAAAAATTTAGACAATGCTGAATAAAATTATAGAAAAGATTCAGGCATATGATTCGATTGTGATTTTTCGCCATGAGTATCCAGATATGGATGCCCTTGGTTCACAATTGGGTTTGAAACAAGCAATTTTGGATAATTATCCCAATAAAAATGTATATGCCTTAGGATCTTTAGATAAGCAAAATCCGTCCATTGTTGATGATATGGATATCGTTGATGATGCCCTTATAGAAAAGAGCTTAGCCATTATTACCGATACATCGAATGCTGCACGGGTAGATGATAAAAGATTTACGATGGCTAAAGAATCCATTCGAATCGACCACCACGTGCTTGTCGAGACGATGTGTGATATCGAAGCCATTGATCCAGCTGCTACGGCAGCTTGTGAATTGATTGCTTTAGGTTTAAATAAAGCACAGATCAAAATTTCAAAAAAAGCGGCACAACTTCTATATTCGGGAATGATTGCGGATTCCATTCGTTATACAATTGGTACCGTACGTCCTAAAACTTTTCAAGCCGCAGCCTATCTAATTGAACAAGGTGCCGATGTGATTCAATGTGAAGAAGATAATTTTTCTAGCACATATGAAGAATATTGTTATGAAACCAAGGTTCGCAACAACACCGTACGTAAAGAGAATGCCCTTGTAGCAATTATGGAACAAGAAGATTATGCTCCTTTATCTTTCGCAGATGCTAAAGGCAAAGTCTATTGTTTATCCGGTGTGGAAGGCATTCACTGTTGGGGCTTATTTACCCGTATGGCAGATGGAAAAGGCTATGCCGCCAGTTTACGTTCAAAACATTTAGATGTTCGCTCCATTGCCGCTGATTACAATGGTGGAGGACATGTATGTGCAGCCGGTATTAAAAACTTAACGAGGGAACAAGTGGGAGAAATCATCGATCGACTTGCCCAACTCTCAAAGACTTCGTAAGAGGTCTTTTTTTGTTGGGAAAACTGTAGCGTACAAAGAAGAAAAAAATCCACTTTACGATTTGTGAATAAGCAATAGATTGATATGTATAAAGCAGTTAAAAGATACACCTTTGGTTATGATATTGCATGAAAAAGCACTGCTAACATAGTATTGATCATCATGAAGTAGCTTAATTAGGCTTTCATCTTCATTTAATTGAACTGTCATATGATATGATACTTGTAGATTTGGAAAATCAAATGTTTAGGAAAGGAAGTTTATCTTATGGAAAATGAAAAATCAAAAGGAATCCCAAATATTCCAAGTGTACCAAAAACACCGAATATCCCAAAGATTCCTAAAATTCCAGAAACACCTAAAGTGACAAGTCAAGTACAAACTATGCCAACGAATGATGGGCAAGGAAAAAACTGGGCCATCGCATGTTTGGTTTTAGGCATTGTTTCTATTGTATTTTGTGTCTTTGGCTATGGTGCTTTGTTAGGGATTATTGCAGCTATTATTGGACTTGTTGGTTCAAGTAAAGCCAAAAAAGGTGGATATAAAGGTGGAATACAAACAGCTGGATTTGTATGCTCGATTATCGGTTTAGTTTTGTGTGCTCTTGTGTTCTTATACTGCTTAATTATTCTTGGTTTGGCAGCATCCTTTTTAGGTGCATTTAGTTATTAAAAGAAAATAGGAGATTAGAGAGAAATTAGATCAGAAAAGTTAACAGAAGCAGGAAAACAAGAATGGTATTATGCGGATGGACAAAATCCCGTTGGTCCGTTTACTGAACAAGAAATGAAAGATTTCTATACTTCCGGAAAGCTTCAAGATAACTCTTTAGTTTATCAAGATGGAACAAAAGACTGGATACCTTTTAGAGATTCTAGTTTAAAGATGGAAAATGTTGCCGCTGAAACAGAGGAAGAAGCAGTAGATGAAGAAGTAGTAGAACCGATTGTTGATGCGGAAGAAACTAAGACTGATGAAGTGGAAACAGAAGAAACTAATTCATCAAATTGGTATTATGCGGATGGACAAGATCCCGTTGGACCATTTACTGAACAAGAAATGAAAGATTTCTTTACTTCCGGAAAGCTTCAAGATAATTCATTGATTTATCAAGATGGATCAAAAGACTGGATACCTTTCAAAGATTCTAGTTTAAAGATGGAAGAAGTTGCTAGTGAAATAGAGGAAAAAGCAGTAGATGAAGAAGTAGTAGAACCAGTCGATGATTCTGAAGACCTTAAGAACAATGAAACTGAAGCATCTGATTCTTCCAAATGGTATTATGCGAAAGGTAATCAACCGGTAGGTCCAAATACGGAAGAGGAAATTATTGCCTTGTATCAAATTGGTCGTTTAGATGAAAATTCGCAAGTTTATCAAGAAGGTAAGGACAACTGGGTTACGTTAAATGAATCTGATATTAAACTTCCAACTAAAAATGTGGATACGCAAAATGAATCCAATAATCAAGTAGCGGATGATTGGTATTATGCAGAAAATGGTCAGTCGGTTGGCCCTTTCTCAGAAGAACAAATGCGGCAATTTTTACGGACTAATAAGATATATGGGGAAACTTATGTATATAAAAAAGGATTGCCGGATTGGATTCCATTAAAACAATCTGAGTTATTTGATGGTTTTACTTATGCGGTTCAACCGGAACAACCAAAGCCTCAAGTTGTGGCGGCAAAACCAAATAATACCAACCGGAATCTTTTGATTGTGTTGATTATTCTTGTGATTTTGCTTGGTGGTTGTGGTGTTGGATATGCCATCTATCAAAACAATAAACAACATGAATACGAAATTGCTAAAATCAAAGAAGAAAAAGCGCAAATTGAAAAAGAAAAAGAAGAAGAAAAATTAAAGAAAGAACAAGCTGAAGCCGAAAAAGAGCAGGCTCAACAAGATGCGCAACAAGCACATGAAGATGCAGCTATCGCAAAATCTCGTTCCAATACGAAGATTGTTACGGTTCCTAGAAAAAGTAGTGGAAGTAGTTCTTCTCATAGTGATTCGGGAACACCTATGACTGCGAACTATGATGTAAATGTGCGTTCGGCTCCTTCTAAAGATGCTACCCAGGTAGACTATATTTACTCTGGAACAACGGTAAATATTATAAAGACTGTTCAAAATGGTAATGAAACATGGGGACAAATTGGAGATGATCGTTGGGTATGCATTAATGATGGTAATCTTACAATAATTAGTCAGGTGGTTTTATTATAAAATGAGCAAGAAATTAAAACATCGTATTATATTTGCGATTGGTTGTATTCTTTTATTTGTACTTTGTGTGGGGGCTGTAAATGCCGTGTTATCTTTGTTTGTGAAAGATGATAAAGTTGCAGAAACAAATCAGAAAACCAAACAAGTTAATAAAGAAATTAAGGAAGTAAAGAGTGAAACGAAGAAAATCAAAAGCCAATCTAAAAATAAAAAGAATTTTTCAAAATTAAGTAAACGTGCTGAAGCTTATAAGAAAGCCCATAAGGATGTATCCGATGCGGAAGCTATAGAAGCGGTTAAGATGAATTTGGATTATGAACCCTATACGCATGTGACGACGGTTTCTGATTTAGATAATATGCAGATGTTAGTAAACAAATATCATAACTTACCAGAAGATTATGAACCAAGTGATTTAGTCACGGTCACAAATAGTGGCGAAAATAATGCCCAAATGCGTAAAGAAGCCGCGAATGCTTTTGAAGCATTAGTTCAAGCAGCTCAAGACCAAGGCATTGAATTAAGTGCTTGTTCTGCTTATCGAAGCTATAGTTACCAAAAGAACTTATACGAAACAGGTGTTCAAAACAATGGACAAGAATATGCAGATAAGTATTGGACACGCCCAGGATTCAGTGAACATCAAACCGGTTTATCGGTAGATATTCGTTTGGATGGAGATACTAGTGACTTAGACGCACCAAGAAATAGCGCCAATTATCCTTGGCTATTAAAACATATGCATAAGTATGGCTTTATTGTTCGTTATCCCGATGATAAAGAACAATATACTTTAATTGCCCCAGAAAGCTGGCATTTACGTTATGTAGGGGAAGAATTGGCTACATATTTGTATGAAAATAATCTCTGTTTAGAAGAGTATTATGCCTTACAATAAGAAATGTTTTGGTAGTATTTATAGTTTTAGGGTGCACAGTTTATTTACATAAAAAACAATAAAACGGGGCGAGCATGACCCTACAATAATTTAGAGGCTATGCTCGACCCTACGATATTTTAGATATTCAAAGGATTTCAGTCATGAGAATTGTACAGAAATCCTTTTTTTGATGAAATCTGGTACAGAAATCACGACATAAAATAAAAAAACCGTCTAGTGACGGTTAGAAACGAATGGCTGGGGTAGTTGGATTCGAACCAACGAAATGGCAGATTCAGAGTCTGCTGCCTTACCGCTTGGCGATACCCCAATGCGCTTTTCAATCATACTATTATTTGTTCGTAATCGCAACCGTTTCTTGATTTATTGCTAGGAATCGGTAGAATAATGGGTATGATGAATCAATACGGAGCAGCCATTATTTCATCGCTTATCCTTTTTGTATTAGGATGGCTTTTGGCAGCAGCTTTAAAACGTGTTATCTTACGCATTGCCAGTCGTACCCCAGATCAAGGCATTATTACGTTTCTGGCTTCTTTAGTTTCTATTGGAGTTCGTGTTGTGACAATTGTGATGATCTTGGATCAATTTGGTGTGAATTCCAATGTGATTGTAGGGGCTTTTTCTGCTTGTGCCTTAGGTATTTCTATGGCTTTGAAATCTACGATGAGCGATGTGGCTGGTGGCGTTCAAATTCTTTTGACTAAACCTTTTGTTCTAAATGATTACATCTCTTTAGAAGATCAAGAAGGTACGGTAAAACGGATTGATTTGATGTTTACCGAATTAGAAAATATGGATGGTTTAACGATTTGTGTACCTAATTCAAAAGTTGTGGGACAATCGCTGGTCAATTATACAAAAAAAGGTATCCGTCGAATTCATATTGTCATACCACTCGGTATGGATAGTGATTATGAAACAGTCAAGGCAGGTTTTCTAGAGGTTATCCAACAATCATCAAAAGTCTTAAAGGATCATCCGATGGAAGTATCTGTCGATGGTTTTGAACAACATGCCGTAAAATTTGGTGTGTACTGTTACTGCTTGAGTGAAGATTATCTAAATACCTATTATTTATTGACAGAAAAACTTCATAAAAAAAGAATCGCAATGGGAATTCCATGCCCATCCGATTCTATTCAATTACATGCAATTTCTTAAAAGCTTTTTGGATTCCATCTTGTTCTAAGGTGTCAGTTACCCAATCAGCTTTTTTTTGTACACCGAGTGCTGCATTACCCATCGCAATGGATGTGCCAACATGATCAAACATACAGATATCGTTGAATCCATCACCAATCGCAATACAGTCAGCTTTGTCAACGTGCCAGTAATCTTGTAATAAATGGATGCCACTGGCTTTGGAAATGGTAAGACTGGCTACTTCACCGCTTTCTTTACCTAGAGGTTCAAATGTAGCAGGAATCACATCAAAATCTTTACCCAGGTCTTTGGCAATTTGTTGGTAGGGAGTTGCCGAAGATAAAAACGTAATTTTATTAAATTCACAAGAACTAAAATTAGAAACAACTTTTGTGTTGCGTAAAATTTGTACCATACCATGTTTTTGATAACTGACGGGATCAAGCCCAGCACAGGCTTTTTTAGTGATGGCTTCTAATTGTTCTAAGGTAGACTGGCTGACAAATAAGGCGTTGCTGCTTTCAAATAGAGCAGGAATCTGATGCTCTTTAAAATAGTCTAATAATTGTTGTTTTTGGCTGGCCGAAAAGTTTTCTTGATAAAGAAGATTTCCTTCGGCTTCGACATAGGCACCAGCTCCAGTAATGCGACCATCGTAATCAATCTTTAGTAGATCGCTATAAATTTCCATATTTTGTCTTCCGGTTGCCAAACAGATTTTATGGCCATTCTTTTGTGCTTGTTGGCATGCTTCAATGGCACTTTTAGGGATATATCCTTCGTGATGGAATAAGGTTCCATCGGCATCTAAAAATAAGAGTTTCATAAAAGACCTCCGGGTCTATTCTAACATGGAATTTGGCGAAAACTGGAGAACATGGTATATTTTAGAAGAAGTTGGAGAGATGAATATGACATGGATTGATACAATCACCGTTGTGATATCGGTTTTATTAGGCATTGGAATTTGTTTTTTACCAAACAGTGCCAGTGAATGGATTGCCACCAAAGCATCCTTACATTCTTTTGGAATTCGGAATTTACCAAGAAAAAATGATAAGACAGATACTTTAGCCAATACGGTTTTATTTTTTTTGTTGGTGTTTTCCTGTACCTATTGGTTGATACCCGATATTACCATCGCATATATTTTGTATTCGCTGCTGTATTTGATCAGTTGTTTTTTATTGTTGGCGCAATGTTGCCGAATTTCTAAAAGCTATAGTGAAGGGCATCATTTAGCTTTCTTTTTGGCGATGGCTTTGATGATGGTGCTTTCTTATATCAGTGCTATGAGTGTATTCAATGGGCATCAAGTCGTCGATGATCTATTGGTTTTCCGCAAACATCTTGCCCACAATGAACTCTTCGAAATTCTGTATTATTTTCAAAACCATGAAATATTCTCTGTCATACTCCAAGGACTTTTGTTCTTTAGTTCTTTTTATATGATTTGGGCACAATTTAAATATATGCGCTTAGAATCAAATTATAAGGCAAGAAATATTGTTTTCTTGTGGATAAAAGTTTTGTTTGTGTGTGCCATTATGCTTGGCTTATCCTGGGGCGGATATGCCTTATTAGATATGGCTTATTATGTAAAGAGGTAAAATTATGAAAGAAACATTGATTCAATTACGTCATGAAATGGAAAAAGAAAGCGTTGCCGCATTGATTATCCCGACCAGTGATCCGCATTCTACCGAATATGTTTGTGAGCACTTTGCCGCCCGCAAATTCGTTTCGGGATTTACTGGAAGTGCGGGTGTTTTAGTTGTTTGTAAAGACTGTGCTGGCTTGTGGACCGATGGCCGTTATTTTCTACAAGCCGAAAGTCAATTGGCAGGCTCTGGCATTGATTTGATGAAAATTGGTCAAGCCGAAACACCTGCTATAGAAGATTACATTGTCGATCACTGCCAAGCAGGGGAAACTGTAGCTTTTGATGGCCGCTTAATTACGGTTAACCAAGCGGATACGTATGCTGAAGCATTTGAGGCAAAACAACTTCATATGATGACGGATATTGATTTTGTTGACCGCATATGGACAGATCGACCAGCTATGCCAGATAGTCAAACGTTTCTTTATGATGTGAAATATGCCGGAAAATCGGTAGCGGATAAGTTAGCCGAAATTCAGGCTTGTATGAATAAAGCCGAAGCGGATCATTTGATTTTGACAAAAATCGATGAAATTGCCTGGTTATTAAACTTACGTGCTAAGGATATTCCATATTATCCCGTGGCGCTTGCGTATATGATTGTTCATCGTGAGGGCGGAACTTTGTATATTAACCAAGCTCGTTTGGATGAAGAAAGCCGCGCTTGTTTTGAAAAGAATCACATTGAAATGAAAGACTATGAAGCAATTTATGATGATGTTTCTGGATTACAAGGCTTTGTATGGTTAGATCCAAATTCTGCTAATATTCGTTTAGCGCTTTCGCTACAAACCGCTTATATGCAAGAAGAAAGCCCAATTATCGAACGTAAGGCGAGAAAGAATCCAGTGGAAATTGCCAGTACGAAACAAGCCCATTTAAAGGATGGTGTCGCAGTAACAAAATTCATGTACTGGTTAAAACATACCGATGTCTCAAAAGAATCGGAATTATCGGTTTCCGATAAATTACAGTCGTTCCGTCAAGCCCAGGAAAACTACATCGAAGATAGTTTTGCACCTATTGTAGCGTATGGTCCTCATGGTGCCATTATTCATTACCAGTCTTCTATAGAAACCAATGTATCATTAAAACCCGAAGGCTTTTTAATGATTGATAGTGGAGGACAATATATCGAAGGAACAACCGATATTACCCGAACCTATGTGCTTGGACCAATTAGTGAAAAACAACGCCATTGGTTTAGTGTGGTATTACGAGGCCATATTCGTTTAGAGATGGCACATTGGATTGAAGGTTGTACCGGATCTAGTTTGGATATTCTAGCCCATGGTCCTATCTGGGATGAACAAATGGATTACCAACATGGTACCGGTCATGGTGTAGGGCATTTATCGAGTGTGCATGAAGGACCACAAAGCATTCGCTGGCGTGGTCAAGGCTTAAATGCCGTGATTCGACCAGGTATGATTACCAGTGATGAACCAGGTATTTATATTCCGAATGAATTTGGAATTCGTCATGAAAATGAAGTATTGGCTGTAGCCGATGAAAAGAATTTCTATGGACAATTTATGCACTTTGAACCTTTGACCTGGGTTCCATTTGATGTCGATGGACTTGATGTTTCCTTGTTCCAGGAAAACGAAATTGCCTGGTTAAATGACTATCATCAAAAAGTATACGCAACCATCAGTCCGTATTTAGACGCCGATGAAAAAGCTTGGTTAGAAAAGGCTTGCTCACCAATTTCTAAATGAAAGAACGTATGATTCCATCAACATGTCCACATTGTGGGCATGTTTTTCAAATTAAGCGCGATACCGTTGTGATTGCAGGTATGAACCCAACCATTGACAAACGTTTAAACCAAGGAACGTATTTTACCCATGAATGTCAGTTGTGTCATCATCTGTACTACATCGAACAACCTTTTTTATACCGGGATCCAGATAAGAAATATATCTTACTTCTTTCCAATCAAAAAGAAATCAATAATCTTCCCAAGGATGAAGAAGTGATTCGTTGTAAGAATGCGCTTCAATTCTTATTTTGTTACAAAGTAAAATCCCAGGGATTAAATATTTCTCTGGTATTAAAAAAGAAGCGTCAGTTAGAAAAGAAGTTTGCAAAACCGGTACGCTTTGACTGCTGGGATGAAAAACATGCTTGTTTATGGTTTTGGGTAGACCAGGATTGTATTGCCACACCATTAAATACAGAAGAATCTAAACAAATAAAAGGATGAGCGATATCGCTCATCCAAATATTTTTGCACCTACAAAGGCAAAAATTGACATAAGAATTAAGAAGCAGATGCCATAGGGAAGAATCATATTTAACAGCTTTGAATCTTCGCCTTTGGCATTGGCGCTTGATAGGCCGATTGCTAAAGATTGTGGCGACAACATTTTTCCAGCTGCAACCCCTAATGAGTTTAAGGCAACCATCCAGTAAGAATCAATCGATAGATGGTTGGCCGCACTTTGTTGGATGGCTCCAAAGAGAACACCTGAATTGGTTCCGGATCCTGTCACAAAGGTTCCTAAGGCGCCTATCCATGGGGCAAAGAGCGGATAGAATTGGCCGGTTGCGGCAATCGCAAAACTTGAGATAGAAGCAATCATACCACTGTAACCCATGATTTTGGCACAGCCTAAGACAAACAACATCGTTAACATGGTTTCCGACATCTGTTTAAAGGTGGCTTTGAATACGGTGATAAAATCCTTGCATTTTGCACCTTGTATCAAACCACCAAGAATAGCTGATAAGAAGATCCAAACACCAGGGGTATTGATCCAGGAGAAAGTCAAGGTTGATGGATTGGCTCCACGATAGATTTGTACACTACTAGAGAAACGGGCCAATGCATTATTTACTGGGCTAACCAGTTTACTTGTGAGAAGTAAGAAGACAAAGATGAAGATAAAAGGTGACCAGGCTTTCCATGCTTTATTAAGGGTCACTTTTTCTTTGGCTTCAATTTGAATGCGATAGGCAGGATCGGTTTTCTTCTTTAGAGCTAGTAAAATTGTTACAATCAAAGAACAAACACTTCCTACAATAACCGCTAATTCGGCACCAACAAAATAGCTGACGAGAATTTGGGGAAGCACAAAAGATAAGCCGGTTGCCAAAGTAATGGGGACCATACCTTTTAAAGCTTTGATGCCTTTTCCGGTAACAATGACAATCAAGAAAGGACACAAGAGCATAAAGGGTGCTAACTGACAGCTAGTCATAAAGGCAAGTTTCGTATTCTCTAAACTAACTAAGTTTGCCAGGGTAACGGTTGGAATCCCAATGGATCCAAATGGGGTTGGTGTACCATTGGCAATCAAACAAACGAAACAAGAAAACAGGGGATTAAACCCAAGGGATACAAGCATACTGGCTGGAATCGCAATAGCGGTTCCAAATCCGGCCATCCCTTCCATAAATCCGCCAAAACACCAGGCGATTAATAGAACTAAGATGCGCTTGTCATCGGATACGGAAGTGATCATCTGTTTGATGATATCCATTCCCTTGGTGTGACAAGATAAATTGTACGTAAATACCGCCGCTAAAATTACTAAGATAATTGGCCATAACGCCATTAAGAAACCTTCTAGGGCAGCTGTAGCTGTCGCGATGATTGGGAATTGCCAGAAAAGAATGGCTAAAAGAATGGAAGCAATCAAAGAACCACAAGCGGCTTTATAGGTTGGCATTTTTAAGACCATAAGGGCAAAGGCTAACCACAAAATCGGGGCTAAACCAATAACGAAATAAATAAATGACATAATCTTTCTCTCTTTCCGTTAATGATTATAAAGAAAGCCTGGACAAAAAGGAAGAATAATTCCCAAACTGCGTAAGAATATTTAATTGTTAACGCAAAATACTATTTGGTTGACAATTGTTTTATCTATGGTATTGTAAAGGGCAAGTAGAGGGATGTGTATGAAAAATAAAAAAATGGTTTATTGTGCTTTAATGGCAGCGGTGTTATGTGTGATTTCACCTTTATCGATTCCTGTTGGAGCGGTTCCAATTTCATTGGCTACGCTAGGGGTCATGTTAGCTGGAGCCTTACTTGGAGCACAATTAGGAACATTGAGTGTTTTGATCTATTTGGTATTAGGCTGGGTTGGCTTACCTGTATTTGCCGGCTATAGTTCTGGCTTTACTTGTTTATTTGGGCCTACGGGTGGCTATATGATTGGCTATTTATTCTTGGCTTTTTTGACGGGCTTTTTATATAAGAAAAAAACGTTACCGTATTTAGTTGGAAGTATCTTAGTTGGAGAACTCGTTCTTTATTTATTAGGGACTATTTGGTTCATGTTTGTTGCTCAAACTAGTCTAGTCTCAGCTTTAACGATTTGCGTCTTACCGTTTATTCCCGGTGATATCGCAAAAATTGTGCTGGTTTGTCTATTGCTTCCTCAATTAGAAAAAGTGGTGCATTTTGACTAAATTGCGTTATCATCACGGCTTATGTTGCCTTTCTTTTGAAGGAAAAGGGTATTCGGATGCGTTTGTGAAAAATATGCAGCATATTATAGAGAACCTTAAAGATGTAGAATGGATAGAAGGCTGTGATGAAATTTGTAACAAGTGCCCACATTGCATAGAGGGAAGCTGTGCATCTGAAAAGGTAAATAGATATGATGCCAAGGTAAAAGCCATCGTTTGTAAAGATAGAGGAAATTGGGCAGAACAAAAAGCAATTTTTGCGGGGATTGATCTTTATGAAATTTGTCCAGATTGTCAATGGTTTTCTTTGTGTAAAAAAAGACTGGATCAATTCCAGTCTTTCACAGATACTTCGCCTGAATAGAGGGTGATGGTTTTATTACCTTGTTGGAGGACGAGATTGCCATCTTGGTTGATATCAAGTACTTTTCCTATTTTCTTTTCATTATTAAGGGTATAGATGATTTCTTTGCCAATTAAGAGCGAACGCTTCTTATATTCATCTAATAAAGTCGGGCTGGATAACTGATTCATCCAGTGCATAAAATGCGTATAAATGGAAGCAACTAAAGCGGCACGATGTAGGGATTGCTGGTCTAGACTACCGGCAATCTTTTTTAATTCTTCTGGAAATTGAATTGGCTTGCAGTTGATACCGATTCCCACAATGACGGAATCAATTTGCTGGGATTCAAAATCGCTTGTAGCTTCGGTTAAAATGCCACAGATTTTTTTCTTGTCGATAAAAATGTCATTGACCCATTTGATTTGTGGGGTGATAGAACAAAGCTCTTCAATGGCCTGACAGGTTGCAACCCCAGCTGCTAAGGTGCATTTTAAAAGCTCTTGTAAGGGCTCTTTGGGACGCAATAAAATGGTCATATAGATGCCTTTATCAGCCGGTGAATAAAAGGTATGGCCTTGTCGGCCTCTACCAGCACTTTGATGGTTGGCAACAATTAACGAGCCGTGTCTAGCGCCATCAATGGCAATTTTCTTAGCATAATTATTGGTTGAATCAATGGTTTCAAAAAGATATAGGGGAACATCTTCTTTTAAGTATTGACGAATATGGCTTTCATCGAGGCTGTCTTGATCTTGCAGTAATTGATAGCCTTTATTGGTTTTGGCTTCAATCAAGTAACCCTCTTTTTTTAGCGCTTGTATGGCTTTCCAAACCGCGGTTCGGGAGACCCCAAATTGATCACAGAGACTTTGCCCAGAAATAGCTTGGTCGTCTTCATTTAAGAGTTGGCGGAGAATATTTTCTTTTAGTGTCATAGGTCCTTCTTTCTTTAATCACAGTATCATAAGACTTAGAAGTTGAAAAGTTTTCATATTTGTTTCAAGAAATTTGTAAAAAATTTCATTTTGGCGTAGAATGAATTTACTAGTTTAAAATTAAATGAATGGAGGACTCTATGCAAACGAATCTAGATGCTCTGCTGAACGGAAGTGAATATTGGCGTTTATTTGATCGTAATACAGCTGAAATCCAGAAGAAATATGGTTTGTGTAAAATTGATTTATTTATTTTAAATTATTTGAGTCAAGCAAAAGAAAACAATACACCGAAACATATTTATGAACTTCAGATGTTTACCCGGGGACATATTTCGCAATCGATGAAACGATTGGGAAAAGCTGGGTATCTTCGTATGGAAGTAGATAAACATGACCATCGGGTTTTTCATTGTTTTGTAACGGAATACGCAAGTGAAATCTTGGCTCAGGTTGATGAAGCAATGGAATCAATCCATCGAAAGTTATTTCGACAAATTAGTCCGGAGCAAATGACGCAATTTTTAGAAATTGCCCAAGTCATCAATAGAAATATTATAGAAGAATTGGGGTAAAAAATATGGAACAAAAAGAGAACACGAGTATTGTGCATTTGTTGCGACATGTGGTCAGCCATGCGATGACGGATCGTCTAGATTTATCGAGTAAATTATTTCAAACGATGGATTCTGCAGACTTTATGTTGATGTTGATTCTAGCTCGTCATTCCCAAGCAGATCAAAAGAAAATCTATATGAAAGATTTAGCAGAAGAAACCAAACTGCCATTACGCAGAGTGAGTGATATTGCCCGTACCCTGGCTTCTCAAGAGTGGGTCAGTTGGAAGTTTGATGGCAATGGGGATGAAGGAACGTATCTGGAAATCACAGAAAGTGGTTTGGATGTAACCAAAAAGCAGAAAGAAAGTTTGGAGACGTTCTATCAAAAAGTTATCGATAAATTCGGCCAAGACCGTTTTATTCAGATGATGAAAGATATTTCTGACTTAGAAGAAATTATGAATGATATGGTAGGCGAGATGGAGGAATAAAGATGAATGATCGTGATGTTTACGATTACGCGTTAGAAAAAGAAAAAGAATGCGTTGAAAAGAATTATATATCGGATAAATTATTTCATGAATATGGAGTCAATCGTGGCCTTCGGGATGAATCTGGCCAAGGTGTTTTAACCGGATTGACCCGAATTTCTGAATTAAATGGATTTAAAAGTGTTCATGGTAAACGAGTACCGATTGAAGGGGAATTATGGTATCGAGGCTATCGTATCTCTACTTTAGTCGACAGTTTAGGAAAAGATGAACTGGGTTTTGAAAAAGTGGCTTACTTGCTTTTATTTGGAAAGATGCCAACACCAGAACAATTAGATGAATTCTTCCAAAAACTCGGAGAGAGCCGTCGGCTTCCAACCAACTTTGTACGTGATGTAATCATGAAAGCGCCAACCCATGACATTATGAATATGATGACGCGTTCGATTCTGACTTTAGCGAGTTATGATGAGAATATAGGTGATGATTCGATTGCCAATAATATCCGCCAAGCGATTGAATTAATTGCGGTTTTCCCAATGTTGGCTATTTACAGTTATCATGCCGATAACCATTACAATAATATGCAAAGTATGTATATTCACCGTCCGGACCCATCCCTTTCGACAGCGGAAAACTTCTTGCGTATGTTACGTCCAGATAGTTCTTATACCCAATTGGAAGCCAAAGTCTTAGATACTTGTTTATTGCTGCATATGGACCATGGTGGAGGAAATAACTCTACCTTTACAACGCGTGTTGTCACTTCAACAGGAAGCGATACCTATTCCGCAATTGCGGCAGCCATGTCAAGTTTAAAAGGACCAAAACATGGTGGGGCAAACATTCGCGTAATGAATATGATGGATGATATTCGCTCTCACGTATCAAATTACGAAGATGAAGAAGAAGTGCGTACCTACTTAGGAAAGATTTTAGATCGGCAAGCCTTTGATGGAAAAGGATTGATTTATGGTATGGGTCATGCAGTATATTCTTTAAGTGATCCAAGAGAGTTGATTCTTAAAAACTGTGCTGAATCTTTGGCAAAGGCCAAAGGCCGTGATAAAGATATGGCTCTATATAAGATGGTTGAAAAACAAGCCAGTACATTGATTGCTGAAAAACGTCATATTGTCAAAGGCGTGAGCCCTAATGTCGATTTCTATTCGGGCTTTGTATATGAAATGTTGGATATTCCTATTGAATTGTATACACCATTATTTGCGATTGCGCGAATTGTTGGATGGAGTGCTCACCGTTTGGAAGAAATCATTGGAATGGGTAAAATCATTCGTCCAGCTTATCGTAGTATCATGGAACATAATGAAAAATAAAATTGAAAAATATTGTGTTTTAGGCAGAATCTCGCTTTTGTGGGATTCTGTTTTTTTTGCTTGCAACCCGTGTTGACTTGTGGCATAATCATCTTGTGAAGATTTTAACAATCTAATGGAGGAAAACAATGTCAGAAAAAGTCGTTATTGCAGGCGCTTGTCGTACAGCGATTGGTAAAATGGGTGGAGCATTAAGCAATACACCTGCTGCTGAATTAGGCGCAATTGTTATTAAAGATGCTTTAAACCGTGCTGGTGTACAACCAGATCAAGTTGACGAAGTATTAATGGGATGTGTTATCCAAGCTGCTCAAGGTCAAAACGTAGCTCGTCAAGCTTCCATTAAGGCTGGTTTACCAATTGAGGTTCCTGCTGTTACATTAAATGTTGTTTGTGGTTCTGGTTTGAACTGTGTTAACCAAGCTGCTGCAATGATTAAAGCTGGTCAAGCTGATATCGTAGTTGCTGGTGGTATGGAAAACATGTCAATGGCACCTTATGCATTAACAAAAGCTCGTTTCGGTTACCGTATGAATAACTCAACAATCGTTGATACAATGGTAAACGATGCTTTGACAGACGCATTTAATCACTATCATATGATGATTACAGCTGAAAACATCTGTGATCGTTGGCATTTAACTCGTGAAGAGTTAGATGAATTCTCTGCAATTTCTCAACAAAAAGCAGAAAAAGCTCAAAACGAAGGAAGATTCGATGATGAAATCGTTCCAGTTTCTGTAAAAGTAAAGAAACAAGTTGTTGAATTCAAGAAAGATGAAGGACCTCGTCCTGGAACTACTGTAGAAACATTATCTAAATTACGTTGCTGCTCTGGTAAAGAAGGCGGAATGGTTACTGCTGGTAACGCTAGTGGAATCAACGATGGAGCTGCTGCTGTTGTCGTAATGAGCGAAGCTAAAGCTAAAGAATTAGGTGTTAAACCTATGGCTACTTGGGTACAAGGTGCTCTAGCTGGTGTTGAACCAGAAATCATGGGTATTGGCCCAGTTGCTGCTACAAAGAAAGTTATGGCAAAATCTGGTTTAACTGTTGATGACATGGATTTAATTGAAGCAAACGAAGCTTTTGCTGCACAATCTGTTGCGGTTGCTAAAGAATTGAAATTCGATATGTCAAAAGTTAACGTAAACGGTGGAGCTGTTGCTCTTGGTCACCCAGTTGGTGCAAGTGGATGCCGTATCTTAGTTACTTTATTACATGAAATGCAAAAACGTGAAGATGCTAAAAAAGGTTTAGCTACACTTTGCATTGGTGGTGGTATGGGATGTGCCACAATCGTTGAAAAATACGAAGGATAATTGATACTTTCCCAATTAGGAGTACGTAAGGTACTCCTTTTTTATGAAGAAAAAAACACCAATTAGGCGTTTTCCAAAAGCTTTAATAAGGCTTGAGGCGTCTGATTGGTGTATTTTTTAAAGGCTTTTATCATATGCGATTGATCATAGTAACCACACTTTTGACAGAGTTCGCTCAAATCCGTTTTTTTACCCTGACTCATTAACAATTGCCAGGCTTTTTTAAAGCGAACCAAATTCGAATAGGCTTTTGTGGATAGACCGGTCTGTTCTTTAAATAAGCGATTGATATATTGCTCAGAATAAGCTAACTCATCCGATAATTCGTTAGTACGAATCTGTCCTTGACTGTTATCAATCTTTTCAAAGATGGACTGTACACAATCACTTTTCTTATTTTCTACATGGGTTTGTGTATAGATGGCTTGATAATAGGTTAAAAACAATTGGATTTGTAAATCAAAGTCAGTAGAAGAAAGGATACTTTCTTCCATCGCGTTAATATCCCGTTTTTGTTCTTTTCCATAGATAATCAAGCGGTGATTTAAGAGCTTTTGGATGGAAATCGCATCTTTATTGAGGATTTGCGGCACTTCACCTGGTAAAAAGTGAACGCCAAAATAATAGCCCGGACGTAAGTCTTGTACTTGTGGTTTTGACATTGGTCCATAATAGGTGATTTCTGGTTTCTCTTGCTTACAGGCAAATAAAAGGTCTATACAGCCATCCGGAATAATGAGAAGGTTGCTCTGGTTATCAACCATTTGGCTGTAACAATAATCTATGCCGTATGCTTGAATGGAACGAAAGAAAGAAGCATCGTTATTTTCTATCGTTTCTCTTGATTTGATTTGCGTTTCCATATGCATAGTGTAGAAGAAAAAGGATATTTATGCAATTGAATATTATTGAACAAATGTAAATATCTTGTAAATCCACTTGAAAATTTAAGCACTTGTCTAAGTGTGAAAACTGTTTCATTTTTTACAATACATTACAGATTTCCACCGGTATGATGAAGACAATTAAAGAAAACGTTTACATTTTATAGGAGGAAGAGAAAAATGTATAACATGAACAGAAAGCTTGCTCAATTAGAAGCAGAAGGAAAACCAATTCAAGTCGGCGTTGTCGGTGCTGGACAAATGGGTCGTGGAATGGTCACAGAATTAGTAATGATCAAAGGTGAAA
>SKEU01000214.1_pt1 | contig 47855 bp, 41 predicted proteins | sample 4819571 | NCBI WGS metagenome assembly SKEU01 (sample SAMN11008801, study PRJNA524170) | human gut metagenome | biome: Human fecal sample; material: Feces; isolation source: fecal sample from pouch patient p8, p16 | host: Homo sapiens | place: Israel: Tel-Aviv | collected 2015-06-23
GTTCTAATCACAACCGTTTATTAAAATTTGATTAGTCGTTTAATTTATAATTCATTGTAATCACTAAACTGACGGCTGTCAACCCTCAATTAATTTTTTTATAAGATGATAGCCACGCCCCACACTGGCTATGTCGTGGGCATCAGAGCCATAAACCAGCGGAATGTCAAGCTTTTGAGCGCGTTGTAGAATCTGTTCACCGGGATAAAAATCATTACAATACGGTTTGTAGAGACCAGCCAAATTCAAATCTAACTGCCGCCGTTGCTGCTTCACTAACGCCAACGTCTGATCTACTAATTGAAGATTATGGACATCCAAGGGTTCAGTCAAGCCAAAGTAATCCTGATATTTGCGGACGAGACTCATGTGGCCGATCCGTTGTGGTGCGTAAGGGCCCAGATCTGCTTGTACTGATGCCAAGACCGTCTGATAATACTGTTCAAAAACACGTTGGGGCGTCTTAAGCCACTGCCCAAAACCGGCTGCAAAATCATCCGTTGACATGTCAACACACCAGAAATGCTGCCGTAACCCCCGCATGAAATGGACTGACAAAATACTTTCCTGCGTCCGAGGACCATAGGTATTCAGAAAATCACGCGTCCAAGCAACATGCTCTGGTAAGAAATCAACTTCAAAACCCACTGAGATCTCGATTTGCCCGGCATATTTGGTCTTCAGTCCGTTAGCCAGTGCCAAATAATCGGCTACTTGGTCCTCACGCAACGACGCCTCAGTATAACCGGCCGGCGTCCCTTCATACTGGTCACGAAATGCCGGTGGTAACGGTGCGTGCTCCGTAATACAATACCGCTGAAAACCTAGCTGTATCGCCCGTTGAACCATTTTTTCCGTTGCTTCACCACTCCCATGCGGACATAGTTCCGTGTGGGTATGCCCATCCATTAGCATATCCTCACCATCCTCTCATAATTTATGCTTATTCAACCATATTTTTTTTAGATAAGCAAGTATGGTCGAAACGGTCATTCGCGACAATACGCTAGCAGTCACGGCGAAAGTCTAACAATTTACTTATTTATTTATATTAATCGTCACAATTTCTTTATACCATGATATAGTCAACACTAGTTAAAGAACAACGCTATTCCAAAAAAAGGGGGGGACCAGCCATGCACGAACTCATTACAAAACTTTATCAACTCGCACTTTCCAGTCACATTGTCAGTACGTTGCTGGAACCCGTGCACATCGTTATCTTAGCTTTACCCATCATGACCTTACTACTCGCCATGATTATCCTGACTATCCAACTCCGAACACGTCAAACACTGAGTGAGCGTAACTTGATCAGTACCTATTCGTTTATTTGGTACTTGGCAGCAGCCTACTTACTAATTATTCTGCCACTCCCGACTCGCTCATCCGTGGCTAGCCTAACAACTGCTGAGTATAATTTACAACCCTTCTACTTTCTCACCCAGTTGAAGGCGCTCACGCCGTTTGAACTCGGGGACCCCAGTACTTGGTTAGCCGCCTTCAAATCTGACACGTTCTTCCAGCCGTTCTTCAATATTCTATTATTTATGCCGATCGGTGCCTACTTAAAGTGGCGGCACCGCTGGCCGCTCTGGTTGATCACCCTGACGAGCTTCTCGATTTCATTGTTCTTCGAAACCACGCAGTTAACCGGATTATACGGCTACTACTCACGAGCCTACCGGATGTTCGATGTCGACGATTTAATGATGAACACACTTGGTGGGATTGTCGGTGCTGGGTGTCTACATCTGATTCCTAATCAGTGGCGCAATCGCGACCACAGTACCCGGTTGAATTGGCAGGAACACCCCATCAATTGGCGCCGCATTGGGGCGTTGGTCATCGATTGGCTCGCAATTGCCGCCTTTGACACCGTCTACTTCGTCTTAGTCAAACATTTTAATTGGCCATTACCACATGATTTTCGCTGGCTATACCTGGCCGATATCATCCTCTTCTTCATTGGGCCCGCCTGGTGTTGGCATGGTAAAACCATTGGTGGTCGCCTGCTCAATAGTCAGATCGTAACCATCAGTGGTCACCAGGCCAATCTCTGGCAACTGCTTATCCATTACAGTGGGCTCTACTTAATCGGCCTGCCACTTTTATTCTTGGATTTATGGTTATTCAATCGTCTAGGCAACGTTCCTAGTGCCACCCTTAACCGCCTGGATGTCTACCTCGTCGTCGTTTCAGTCATTTTACTGATTATCAGTTATGATTTATTGTTAGCGCTTTTCAGTCGCAGTCACCAGTTATGGTGTGAAAAGTTAAGTAGAACAACTGTTAAATAATTAGGTGGCCTTAAAACTTCCTTTGCGTTGTCTCGCAACTCATGTTAAATTGAAGATATCTCAAAACGCTGGAAGTAAAAACAATGATAAAAGTCCATGAACTAAGCGACGATTTTCGCTGGGTCGCTGTTAATAATTACACTGAAAATGATTATCATCAACTCGTAAGTGAGGAACACGTTACCGACGAAATGTTAGGCTACGCAACCGATCAACACGAACGAGGCCGGTTGGAATATGACGCCAAAAGTGCCATCACGACCATTATTTTTGACGTGGTCACAGAAGACGTTGAGGAAGGTACTTATACCGCCCAAGTCAGTTTCATGTTGATTGACCACACCCTACTGACTTTTACGACCGATAACACAATATTCGTTGAGGATATGTTGGCAGACGAAATCGATGCCGATTGGGAAGATGTCCTGCATCCATACGACCATATCTTTAACGTCTTGTACAAGCTATCACGGCAATATTTTTCGGCCATCAACAAGATCAATAAACAACGCCAAGACATTCAGATAAAGATGAAAAAGCAAATTCAGCGTTCGGTCATTATTCAATTGATGGACTTAGAAACAACGCTAGTCTATTTCCTCACGTCCCTTAAAAGTAATAACGACATGTTGCAGTCACTCAAACGGTTTGTACCGGTCAAATTCTCGGCGGCCCAATTAGAACGGCTCGACGATATTATTGTCGAGGCACAACAAGGATTGGAAATGGCCAACATTGCCTCAGACATCATCGGCCGGGTGTCGAACGCCTACTCGAACATTCTAGACAACAGTTTGAACAACACGATGTGGGTGCTGACGATTTTCTCCATCGTCCTGACAATGCCCAACATTGTCTTCGGTTTTTTCGGGCAAAACGTCGACTTACCGTTCATGAAGAATCCATTCGGTTGGGAGATTACGGTATTCATCGCCGTTGCACTATGTGCCCTAACCATTTGGTTGCTACGACGCAATTCATTTCGTAAATAAAGGAGGTTTTAAAAATGCCTAGTCGAGTTAAAGTCACGGACACCAACGATTACATCAATAAAGCTGCAATCGCTGCACAACCAATCTTGAGCACCCTTGCCCAACTGATTACATCGGAATTGCTTGACTTTACTGCTAAAATCAAGTGGAATTTGCCGTTCTATGAACATGACAAACAATACGTTAGCATTGCTGCTTATCAGGCCCACGTCAGTCTAAGTATTTCAGCCGACCTTGACGATGCGACCCTCACTGCTGCTAAAACTGCTGGTTACGCAACCGGTCAAAAGCGGCTGAACATTGGCCTGGATCAACCCGTACCAGTGGCGCTAGTTAGACAAGTCTTACAACTAATTGCTTAAATATACGCTGCTTTTAATTTCAAAAGGTTCCGAACTGTCAAACAACTGACAATTCAGAACCTTTTATTTTGGTTATTCTTATCCAATATCCAAGCTATCAAAACCAGTTTTTCTGTACAGTTTCATCGATTAAACTGAAACTGCTAAGGACTATCGCTTGCGCAACCGATAATCCTTTACATTAGCAAATCGAGACAGCTCAACCAGTTGACCGGTCGCCTTCAAATACGCATCATATTCCTGGTCAAGACCGGGAAGAACTTCATTAGTACCCGGTACAAAATGAATATCCTCATGTCCGGCAGCCGTAGCGGTCTCATAATACCACTCCTTAAACTTCAAATAACTCATCGTATCCTGTAAGTCGGTAATCCGCTGTTGTAATTCCTGCTCATGCGTTTTGAGTAATTGGTAACGATCGTTTAATGTCGTATCACCTTCGAGTCTGAGCGCAATAAAAGTAGCAATGTCAGCTACTGACACACCCGCATTTTTGAGACATACAATGGTCCTCATCAAATGTAGATCATTATCAGTAAATTCACGCCGGCCAATTGAATTACGCTTCACGAATGGCAGTAATCCCGACTTATCATAGTAACGAATGGTATCAATCGTTACTCCTAACTTATCAGCTACTTGTCCGATTGAATAACTCATATTGAACTGAACCTCCTCGATTGTCGTTTAACCACTATCTTAACGCAGCTAGTCGTCTGTCGATAATGAAAGGTCCTCACGTGACTTAATTTCACGAACAATGCTTTGTAAATTAGCGAGTCCACCTTGATAGGCAAATTCACCTAATGGCAAGTGTGCCGGTACCTCTGCCAAATTGGCCTGATCAAACATAACCTGAGCAATTCGGTGCGGATTGCCCGGTGCCTGAGTAACCGAGTCCGATACCGTCGTAATCGCGTCACTAAACGCGGCGTAATCTGCAATTGTCGGTACCATCTTTTGGGATGACCGCCCTGACCACTGCGTTCGAGCGCCACTTGGTTCAACCGTCATAATTTGAATCCCCAAGTCTTTTACTTCTTGCCGCAAGGTATCACTATACCCCTCAACTGCATACTTTGTCGCACTGTAAAAGCCCATAGTTGGTAGTGTCGTCAATGCCAACGCCGATGATAAATTAATAATTATCCCAGCATGGTGTGCCCGCATGGTCGGTAAAACGGTCCTAGTCACGTTAGCGAGTCCCATAACGTTAACTTCAAACATGTAGCGAACTTTCGCCATATCGCTTTCTTCAATTGTTGAAAAATAGCCTAAGCCAGCATTGTTCACTAAAACATCAATAGTTCCAAAACGTTGAATCGCTTGAGCGACCCCAGTTTTAATTTGTGATTCATTTGTCACATCAATGCTTACTTTCTCAATACGCGTCGCGTCAAAAACATCTAGGTAGGCTAAATCATCGGTGTGGCGGGCAGCCGCAATCAGCTGAGTGTCAGACTGACGTGCAACAATTGTCGCGAGTTCCTTTCCAAAACCACTTGAAGTTCCTGTAATAAACCATGTTTTCATCTTTTAATCACTCCTATTAATCTTGCTGAGCTACTACTTTACTCAGTCATAGTCCTTTTAGCAGCCTTGACTAACCCGTCTAACCAGCTTTGGTGACCATTTAACATCGGATTGGGTGTTTGATTAGCTAAGTCTTTAGCAGGCTGTCCAACTTGCGATTCTTGTGTTAATAATCGAATCCGGCCATCTGTCAATTTTTCAATTAAGAAAGCGTGATAGACATCAAATTGAGTATCTGCATCACCATTTTGCCAGCCATGCCATGCTAGTCGTGCTGTTTCACCATCCGTCGGTTCAACGAGTTCCATGACCTGGGCATCGATAGGAAAACCAAATGTATCAAATCGGAAATGTTCCGCAAACTTTAGTTCAGTATTCGTTTGATCATCCAAAATAATGTTAGTCGCATTGTCATAATACGTCGTCCACTTCGATGTATCGACTAAATTTTTCCAAACAGCCGCTAAAGTCACACCGTCTGTAATGACCTCGTTTGACACGAAATTATCAGTATGCCCTGGTAAATAGTCCGTTGACCAATTAATTGATTTCATTATTAATTCCTCCATATTCGCGTTAAAATTTTATTCTAGCTAGCAAATTAACATCATGACATCTCATTGACCATTCACTAACTTTGAATAAACTTAGCTTATATGCTGGAGCTGACTCCAGGACAAGGATAAAGGACACTCATCAGTTTTAGCTTAACAAATTCTTAATATTGCTTTCTAAAACGAACCTAATTTCAACATGACGCTTATTATATTTTATCTGACTCTAACGCTCGAATAATTCGACATCAAAAAAAGCTGGTCGCCAGAATATTGATTCTAGCGATCAGCTTTTCATTACCCTTAACAAATTAGTTTTATTGCATGTGCAATAAACCCATCTTGTCCATGGTTTCCGCAATCTGAACTGAGTTCCAAGCAGCACCCTTTAAGAGGTTGTCGGAAACGTTCCACATGTGGAAGGCTTGTGGCGTTTCTTGGTCAGGACGAACCCGACCAACGAACGTGTCTTTAGAACCTTCCGCATTATGCGCTTGCGGATAAATTTGGTTATCAGGGTCGTCTTGTAAGACCACGCCTGGTGCAGCTGCCAAAGCATCTTGAATGCCCTTGACGGTTGCCTTAGGATCTTCAACTTCAAAGTAAACTGATTCGGAGTGACTCACTGGCACCGGAATCCGCACACAAGTTGCCGTTACTTTTATATCCTTACTGTCCATGTCGCCGCCACACATAATCTTTTTGGTTTCATGGATCATCTTCCATTCTTCATGGGTGTAGCCATCTTCTTCAAACACGTCAATTTGTGGTAACGCATTGAAGGCAATTGGATAATGCTTCTTGTCGCCCGCAACAGGTAAGATATGAGCTTCCATCTCTTCACCTTTTAAGTAGGCTTCCGTCTCATCATGCAATTCCTTCAAGGCCCGGTTACCAGCACCACCAACGGCTTGATAGGTTGAAACAATGACCCGCTTCAAACCAAATGCCTTGCGCACTGGTTCCAAAGCAACGACCATTTGGATGGTTGAGCAGTTCGGGTTAGCCACGATTCCATGATGAAGCTTCAATGCTTCAGGGTTAACTTCAGGAACAACTAACGGAATCTTTGGGTCCATCCGGAAAGCACTTGTATTATCAACAACTACGGCACCCCGTTTGACTGCTTCAGGGGCGAACTTCTTAGATACTGAGCCACCCGCTGAGAAGAGGGCTAAATCAATTCCTTCGAATGATTCAGGAACGGTCTCTTCAACAGTTAAGGCTTGACCATTGAACTGTAATTGTTTACCGGCTGAACGGCTTGATGCCAAAAGTTTAACTGAGTTGACAGGTAAACTCGTCTGTTCCACCATTTTGATCATCCGCGCGCCAACTGCACCAGTTGCACCGACAATCGCGACGTTATATCCACTCACTATGAAGACCTCGCTTTGATAGTTATTGAAACCTCATTATAGCACGTTTGTAAAGATTAGAAAATAATGAGTTCCATCCGACCATAAATTAATCTGTCACTGATTGCACTGCCAGCTATTTTGCACACGCAGATCATCAAAAAAGTAACCGTTACCATCGTTAATTAAACAGTCATTTAGCTGTCGCCTATTTTGACGTATAATGAACCTAATTCAAAGGAGGCCGCGCCATGTGTACCAGCTTAACTTATCTTGATACTGACAATCACCGCTACTTCGCCCGCACCATGGACTTTCCAACAACGACACCTTGGCGGCCAATTTTTTTGCCGCGCCGTTATCCGTGGCCAACTGGGTTAGCGACGACGCGTATGACGCAGTATGCCATTCTCGGTGGTGGCCGGCTACCTGACCACTTTAAGGCTTGTTTGATGGCTGACGGCATTAACGAAGCTGGTTTGATGTGTGCTGAACTGTACTTGCCCCACGCCGTTGAATACGCCACTCAACCACAAGTCAACCAAATTAATTTAACACCTCAAGCCTTCATCAACTGGGCTTTAGGTGAACACCAATCAGTCGCAGCCGTGATCGCCAATCTGCCAAGTGTTAACCTGGTCGGTGCGTCCTGGGGTGATGACACTGGTGAAGTCTATCCCTTTCACTGGTATCTCAGTGATGCACACACCAGTGTCGTCATCGAACCCACTGGTGGCCCACTGACGGCGCAACCGAATCCAGCCGGCGTCCTGACCAATACACCAGTCCTAAGCGACCATCAGCGCCGACTAAATCTTTATTTAGCAATATCTGGCAACCAGATTACAACTGCCACTCGTCAGGCTGCTCAGCACGTGATTCAGACTAAGCAACCATTACCGAGTGGGCCGATTCCCACTGATCGTTTCATTCACATGGCACTTCGACGACTGGGAACACCGCAGTTAGCACCGCAACAAGTGCCGACCACTTTATTCCGCTGGTTACAAGAAGTAAGCTTGCCATACCACGCCGACCGTCGCCATCTCATCAGCCACAACTACACGCACTATCGTTGTTTGATCACGTTAGCGACTCGTACTTACCGCTTTATTCCACGCACGACTGGTCACGAACAACGACTGACACTAACACCTGAAATGGCAGCAACCTGGCGAACACCGTACCTCTTCCCTGCCGATTGAAACTAAAAAATCACGATGTTGAGACTGAACTCACATCGTGATTTTTAATTAATGACGCTGTTTCAAAAAATGATCAAATTCCTGATTGATTGCCGCTCGTACTTGGGGCTCATGTAAATCAGCTTGCGCTGCATTCGGACCACCCGTAACTTGACTAACCACTTGCAAATAGCCGAACAAGACCTGGCTGGGGTCAAGATGATACTGCTTGGCTAACGTCACGGCGAGATCATAACGATCAGGTCCTAATAAACTTGAATAATCCATTATGCCGTCCCTCCCTTCGCCTGTTCTAGCTGGCGACTCATCCGTAAGTAGGCCAAAAAGTGAAAAATGATGCCACCTGCTAGTAAGATTGCACCTAACCATACCGACCAAAACGTTGCCACGATGGCTAAGCCATAAATCGTGACACTTCGAACCGGATCAAACTTAATTGCGGCGTAAAAAGCCATTGAGATTCCCGGCTTCTTTAGGTCCTGGTGATGATGCAGATAAGCGTACATGAAATAAAATGTCGCCGAAATAAACAGGGCAACCAAATCATAAACAATAAATGCCGTTTGCATATCCTGTCGATTACCAGTTGTCAACGCATCTGCCACTAATGACATCGGGTAATCCAATAAGGTGATACTAAAGAGCATTAATAAGTTTAGCATATTAACGTTGCGATCAATTCGTTGTAGCATGTTGAAATAATCATGATGAAATAACCACAGCGTGCCAACGTAGAAATACGAAAAGACGTACGACAAGATCAACGGCCATTGCGCTAATAGTGCCGCCAGTAAATGTCCCGGTTGGTAATCAGGAATGTGAAATTCTAAGACTAAAATTGTAATTAAAATGGCAAAAATACCATCACTGAACGCCTGAAATCGATCTGTTTTCAAAATCAGCACCTCCCACAGCGTTTTAGGATACCATAACTCACAAGTAATTACTGTAATTAACTTTTCAAACTGACGACCAAACCGCTTCTCTAACACCTGATATGGTAAGATTAAGTCAAAATAAAGTAATTGATGTGGGGGCGTCAAGACGAATGCGAAAATTATTAAAACCAAAGTGGTTGTTCTTATTTTTCTGGGGAATCGTGGTGTTTGCAAGTATTCTGATTTTACCGAACATTACCACGTTTGTGAATGAACAAACCGCAATGCCACAAGATGCAACAACGAGTCCTAAATATCAACAACAATGGGGTCACGGGTTAACCAACAGCCAGTCCTTAACGTTAGTCTTCAACAATTCAAATGGTAAATTATCCAAACAGCAACGCCAACAAATCTCCACGACCCTAGCCAAACTTAATCGCCGAGCCGATGATTATGGCATTAACCAGCTTCGAACGCCAACCGGTATGACTAATGACCGGCACTTATTACGTTCCAATGATGGTTCCACCGAATTAGCCCTTGTCGCCGTTCAGACATCCCGGGCTGACCTATCTGTGATTGCAAATCAACTTAATAATGCGATTGCAATCGCCGACCTCAATACGAGTGTCACCAGTACGGACTTGATCTACCAACAACACGTGCAACAACAACGTCGCAACTTGCTGATTAGCATGCTTGTCGGTAGTCTGCTCAGTTTAATCATTCTCGGCCTCATCTTCCGCTCACTGTTAGTGCCATTACTGAACTTACTGTGTCAAGTGGTCACTCTGATCACAACGATTAGCTTTATCACTAACGCGCGTTTAGCTTGGCATTGGCCACTGACGGCTAATGCGCTGAGCCTTGCTGGTCTAATCAGTTTAATACTGACTAGTCTATTGACATGGCACTTTATGTACGCGTATTGGCAATCGAGCGCACCAACCGCACCGACCACTGTCAGTCTCAAAATTCTGACACTTCAATATCGACAGTGGGCACTTGTTTTTATCCCATTAATACTCATAACCATCACTTTACACTGGACTGCCTTCATCTCATTAGCCGCTGCTTGGGCCATTACTGTAGCGCTTGGAATTACCTTACTGGCGGTACCGCCGCTCAATTACGCCTTTACCGCTTGGCTCGGTGATAATTTATTTTGGCCAGGAACAACGGCTTGGCCGACCCGTCCACGCAATCTATGGGGCCAATTGAGCAAGTTCGGCTACTGGCAGCCAGCGCTTGGGAGCTTGGCCGTCGCACTGTTACTACTCCCCGGCCTCATTCTTGCTAACGGCCAGTTTGCCGATGACAACTTACGACCCTGGCGCCAAAATCAGCTTAGTAATGCTGAATTAGGTCAGCAATTAGTCCAAGCTCACTTCGGTACCGGTGCCACGGCGCCAATCACAATTACACTACGAGCACCGCAGAATTTAACGCAGCAGCAATCATTACAAACAATCGATCACCTGACGACTAAACTGCGGGCCGTACCAAATGTGGCTCAAGTCATCTCAGTGACCCAGCCCACCGGCCAACCACTAAGTAATTTCTACGTTAACCAGCAACTTGCGACTATCAACATTGATTTGGCTGGTAAACTGACGAGTATGGCGAAACTCAAGAGCCAACTCACGACTGACCAACAAAGTCTGGAACAAGCAGCGACTAGTCGCCATACCAAGTCGGTCGACCAGTTGTCCGACCGCATCAATGATTTGGCTGAACTGAATGATCAAGTGCAACGGCAATTACAGGCTATTGACACGACGCTAACGACATCAGCTGAGGCTGAACCCGATTTAACCAAAGTCAATCAGCAGGTCACCAAGTTAGATCACCTGACTGACCGCATGACAACCGCACTAAATCACGTGGTAACGGCCCAAACTACGGTCGCAACCGAAGCTGGACACGTTGATCAGCGTGTTCACCACGTCAACCAATCATTGAAGCAGACCGTTCAACCCTTAACCACCTTACTCGCTTCACTGAAAAATACGAAGACCTATCTACATGATTTAGCCGCTAGTCAAGTTGGCCGGAGTTTTTACCTGCCTGCTAACGCGGCTACTAATCAGGCCTATCAAAACAGTCTTTTTACTAATATTAGTAGTGATTTAAGCATGACACAGCTAACGGTCACTTTGAAATCAGCGCCGGCTAGTGCGGCTAGTCGCAGGACCCTGCAACGACTTCAGGCAGTCACCCACGACATCCTACTCGCCACACCCTTAGCGCACGCCAAAATCCTAACAACCGGGGTAACACAGCAACAGCACTATCAGCATACCCTGATTGCGACCCACGCACTGAGATGGCTCACAATCGGATTAATCATCGGCATAGTTGTTTTATGGTTCGGCCTGCGTTCATTGACCTTCAGTCTGTTAATGACCGCGTGCTTAACTGGCGTGACGTTAACTAGTTGGGGTTGGACCCAGTTAATATTAACACGCTGGTTGCAAACCGGGCCGCTCAGTAGCAGTGTCTTGCTTGGTAGCTTGATGTTGTTGACACTGCACTGGCTAATGATTACCACCGCAACCAGTTACCGTCAAAGTTGGTTACGACACTTGGAACCCACTCAACTGCAGCAACACTTTTATACTAGTGGACGATTTGTTTGCCCGGTAACAATGATTGAATTGACCTACTTACTGCCACTGCTTTTGACGACCGCACCAACCTTAAAGGGACTTGCACTCATGAGTCTCATTGGGATTACGATAAGTAACCTCATCGTTCCATTGGGATTTTCAGGGTGGACACGTTGGGCTAATGAGCCACCAGCTATAGCCACGCTTTGGCAGCACTTTCGCCCATCATCTACCAACCGCTAGCAATTGATTAGCCTAATCTTTGAGTAAAAAAAGTTGCTTTTCCAGACGTCAAATCTGGAAAAGCAACTTTTTTACAATACTAAATTGAATCGTAGCAAACTGCCAATCGTTTATACTTAATGATTGTGTGAGCACCGGTAATCTGATAGTCACCGCTGACTAACTCAATATCGTCATACTAGCAACGACAAAGACTAATAAGGTCATCGCCATCCGCCATTCACTGTGCCAAAGATTTTGCGTGTGCCACCACACGGCTAACAATCTCCACATCAGCTAGCTAGACCATATTGCTTAATCGTAACTCACACGATGATTCAAATTTATTGATTGAAATTCTGAACTGACCCCGTAAACAATGTTAGCTCTACACATAACCAAAACAATGCCCCAGAAACCATAAAATTTCTGGGGCATCATCAATCCCTACATGATACTTTAATAAATCAATTCATGCGTCTTCAAGCACGACGGCGATAACCGATTCCCACCGCGGCAATTAACAAGCCCAAAAGCCCGGCAAAAATCACCCAAATCGGCGACTGCTTCTCGCTGGTTTGCGACAAAGTTCCGTGGTTATAGCCAGCTGATGTGCTTTGGTCACTACCAGTTGGCGTTCCAAAGCCGTTCATACCAGTTGTCACACCATTACCCACAGTGCCACCAGCACCATTGACACCCGTGCTTGGTTGCTTGATCAGTCCTGGTAATGCCGGTTGACCTAATCCAGATTGTCCCGGTTTAGGTGCAGCGGGTTGGCTTGGACCGGGTACAGCTGGTCGTTCCGGTTGTGGCGCGGTTGGCCCCGTGGTTCCAGGGTTACCTGGCTCAGTCGTTCCTGGTTCGCCTGGTTTGCCTGGTTGGCTTGGTTCAGTTGTTCCTGGTTCACCCGGTTTGCCTGGTTCAGTTGTTCCTGGTTCAGTGACCGGTTCATCAGTTGCTGCTACCGTTACCACTGCCGTTTGATTCGGCTTGATTGTAAATGATAACGGTGCCGCATTAAGCTGATAACCACTAGGCGCTTTAGTTTCAACAAATTGATAATTGCCCGCGGTCAGACCAGATACGGTAAGTTGACCAGTGGTATCCGTCGTTAATCCCATCTTGAGCACTTTGCCAGTGGCATCTTGCAATTCATAAACGGCCCCAGCCAATGCCGCCTTGGTCGTGGCATCAGTCTTGGTTAACGTGACATCACCAGTTGTCGGCACAACTGGTTGCTTGACATCATCCTGACTTACCTGAAAAGCAACCTCTGGCTTAATACCGCCGAGAGTAAATTTTACTGGGGTGGTATTAAGTTCATACCCAAGCGGAGCCTTGGTTTCAACGAACTGATAATCACCAGCACGTAGATTTTTGACAATCAATTGTCCCTGCGAATCAGTCGTCAACCCAGTTTGGATTACCTTGCCCGTACTATCTTGCAATTCATAAACGGCTCCAGCCAACACGGCCTTGGTTGCCGCATCATGCTTCGTTAATTCGATGGTATAGGTCATCCCTGCTGTTCCATTGCCACCATAGGTAATATCGGCCGTCGCATCAACGCCTAGTCCGTCCAGTGCAGCCGTATTATGCCATTTAGCTGTGTCAGCCGGATTAAAATTCTCAACCTTAGTGTTATAAGTAATCACAAACGGCGAATGAATGTTGTTAAACGTAAAAGTAATTACGTTACCATTAGTTGCAACAGTCGGTGTTAACGGTTGCTGTGGCACTTGGATACCATTGATAATTTGCACGGCCTGTGCCGCAACCGAATCTGGAATGAATGTCTGATTGGGCCCTAGCGTATCTGTAACCACAACCGTCGAGTTATTGCCCGGTGTCACGGTAATGTGCCACCCCAATACCGTTGGCGCACCATCACTTCCCGACGAAACAACCAAGCCACTTTTAGCAATTTCGGCTGATCCTTCCGTCGCCGTCGCATTGCCCTTCGCATTCATGCTCAGTGTGCCAGCCCGACTATTGAGTGTACCCAACGCATCCGTAAACGTGATCGTCCCAGTACTGGCACCTTTCGTATACGTAAACGTGCCCAAGGTTTGCCCAGCAGAATCTGTTAACGGCATCACAACATCATGATCGATACTGACGTACGTTGGAATCTCAACGGTTGCTGTATCACCGGCCTTAAACACTTCAGAATCTGGAATACTCCAATGATACGTTAATTGGTAGCCAGCCTTATCATTCAACGTACTTGTGTCAGTAACGGGCTTGCCATTCGCATCAAGTACGATGGCATTGCCAGCCGTTAAACCCGTAACACTGATTTCTTTAGCATGTGCAGTACTCCCCAGCATAAATAGCGCTAATATTACCGTCAACATGCTTAGCATATACCCAACTAGCTTTCTTCGCATACGCTCCTCCCCCATTCAAAAAAAGCTTTGTCTTTGTCATTCTCACAACCCAACACACCCTCACAGTCGCGTATGATTGTCAGGGTCGGCCACCAGTTAGTGATTCACGCTAATCAGCTCCATATGTACAATACTGCAACCAACTAGTTTACTACGAATCAAAACTTTTATTTGCGAACTATCCGAACTAATCGTTTAGCAAAAAAGGCCTCTAGAACTATGCCTAGAAGTCTACCGGAAATTCCATTTACATTGTCTCGCTAAAAACAGCCACAAAGCTAAGCCTTAAGTTGAAGGCACCTTTATTCTGGAATATGACTCGAATCAACAACCTAACCAACTGAAAGTTACGTCAATATGCTTACGATAATGCCAATATCATCGTCTGATGTCGCAAACCCGCCTCCATAAACGGGCGCCCTTGTGGCTGATACCCTAATTGTGTATAAAACCCTTGTGCAGTGACTTGAGCGCCTAGTACCAACTGTCGCCAACCACGGCTCAGCCCATCCGCTGCAATACGTTGAAGCAATTGCCGTGCATAGCCCTGCCCTCGCGCCGCTTTCAACGTGGCAACTCGTTGAACATGTCCCGTCCATTGGTCGCTAGGTGTCACTCGCGCTGTGGCCACCGCCTGCTTTTGATCATCATACAAGACGTAGTGCCACGTCGCTGGAGTGACCGTATCAATTTCCAAAGTTTCATCGATATGTTGTTCCTGCACAAAGACTGCCCGCCGGATTGCAATGGCATCCGCATAAACTGATGAATCAACCTGGTTACTCATTTTTATCTGCATCACGTTATCACCCGTTCTTCTGAAATACTTTGAGAATACGCGTTTCACCGGTTATCGTCAAACTAACTCGAAACGAAATTAACGCATTCTTAAAATTGTTAGCGATTACGAGTTCCGATGTTATGTTAAAATGATTTGATGACTGGTTATCGAGTCATATCCAAATTTGTTAAAAATGAGGTCTTTATCGATGTTTACCAAATTTCGCCAATACGTTAACACGCGAATTGGATTTTTTTGGCTACTAGTCTTCTTATTCTGGGCCAAAACGATCTATGCGTACTTAACCGAATTTTCACTAGGCGTTGCCGATCCACTCCAGGCATTCCTGATGCTCGTGAACCCGATTGCAACGACGGTCTTTCTGTTTAGTCTGGCGTTCTACATTCGTAAAACCGGTGTATATTACTATATTTTGCTATTCATTGATGCACTCGACACCATTTTACTGTATGCCAACGTTATCTACCATCGTGAATTCACGGATTTCATGACTGTTAGTACGATTACCGGCGTGTCCAAGGTCAGTCAGGGACTTACCGGCTCATCGTTAGCCCTAGCGAGTTGGGGCGATGTTCTTTACTGGGCGGATATTATTGTCATTCTGGCCTTGGTCATTCTTCATCGGATTAAGCAAGACACACGACCAATTAAGAAACACACGGCCTTTGCGTACACCTCTGCCGCGATTGCAGGTTTCGGTCTTAACTTGACCTTAGCAGAATCCAACCGACCACAACTACTAACCAGAACGTTTGACCGCACTTATATCGTCAAATATCTTGGTATAGATGCTTTTACAGTCTATGATGGTATCAAGGATGAACAGACCAATCATCAACGCGCCAGCGCAAAGAAATCAGAATTAGATACCGTTAAAGATTATACTGAATCACACTATGCCGCGCCAAACGCTAAGATGTACGGTCTGGCGAAGGGTCGCAACGTCATTGTGATTCATCTAGAAAGTTTTCAACAATTTCTTATTGATCAGAAAGTCAACGGTAAGGAAGTTACGCCGTTCTTAAATAAACTGTATCATAGCAACTCAACTTACAGTTTTAAGAACTTTTTCCACCAAGTTGGTCAAGGGAAAACTTCTGATGCCGAAAATATGCTTGAAACTAGTACTTACGGGCTCTCAACTGGCTCATTATTCTCCCAATTAGGCTCAGATAATACGTTCCAGGCCGCTCCCGCGATTCTAAACCAACGGGCCAATTATTCCTCCGCCGTCTTCCACGGTAACGTGGCCAGTTTCTGGAATCGAAATAACACGTATAAGAATATGGGGTACCAATATTTCTTTGATGCCAGTTATTTCGATACGACTGGTGATAAATCAACTGGATATGGTCTAAAGGATAAGCTGTTATTTAAGAATTCAGTTCAGTATCTTGAACGGCTACAACAACCGTTCTACGTCAAATACATCACGGTAACGAACCACTTCCCATTCACACTTGATAAGGAAGACACGACGTTTAAGACAACGGATACTAGTGATTCCGCCATTAACGGTTACTTCCAGACCGCCCACTACCTCGATCAATCCGTCAAAGAATTCTATACCTACTTGCAAAAGGCTGGTTTATTAAAGAATTCGATGATCGTACTCTATGGTGACCACTACGGCTTATCCAACAGTGAAAACTCGACCTTGGCACCTATTCTCGGTAAATCTGCGGACGATTGGACTTCCTTTGATAGCGCCCAGCTTCAACGTGTGCCATTCATGATCAATATTCCAGGAATCAAGAGTGGTAAAGTCGAATCGACTTATGGCGGTGAAATTGACGTCCTACCAACGATTCTGCACTTACTAGGGATTTCAAGCAAACGTTATATTCAGTTTGGGACCGACCTCTTCTCTAAACAACACGATAGTACCGTTGCGTTTAGAAATCGCGATTTCGTCACGTCTAAATACACCGTCCTTAGCGGCAAAATTTATGACAACGCAACTGGCGAAACGATTGATGATGATGAGGCAGTTCAGAAGACTGTTGATAAAGATCAGAAGAAAGTCGACAAAGAATTAAGCCTCTCTGATTCACTTAACAATAAAAATTTGTTACGTTTCTACACCCCTAAGGGCTTCAAGAAAGTCGACGCTTCTAATTACAATTACGCCGATGGCCTTGAAAAAGAAATTCAAATTCAAAATAAATTAGCTGGCAAGTCAACCAGTCTCTACTCGAAGAATGGTAATAAGTCAACGGACTCGTTGTATACGACCGACGCACCGGAAGCTTCGCATAAGAAGACTGATTCTACTCGTATCAAGATTACCAACCCTGATGATACGGATAGTACCACGACTAGCTCTAGCAGTTCCAAATAGCAACAAGCATTCCATTTACAATGCAAGGCGCGACGGCAATTTATTTGCCATCGCGCCTTTTTATGACCTCCTTTAAATATGACGCTGCCCTCACCCATCTGGCATCGGTTGCATGATAAAATACTAATTGTGGTTTGTATCATGCTTGCGCATTACGATGATTAACACGTGCCATCTCTTAAGTTCAGTGCCGTTCATCAGCCATTCGCGCGGATTACCGAAACGTGCTCGGTAGCCCCATTATGCTTAGTTGAAAGTGGTTTCCTAGAGTGACTAATCTAAGCAATTATTTAGATAAAAATAACTAACACAATGCGTGTTACAATAAAATTAATAATGACTTGATTCGTCAATGCCGGATCAAGGGAGGAGGCACCACGCATGGGCGCTTGGCGTTTTTGGTGGGATAGTACCCGCCGTTTTTATAAGAACTGGGGCAGTTACGTTGCCCTGATATTTAGTACCAATTTGGTCATTAGTTACCTAGCAATTCCTTTTTTTAATTGGGTGCTAGAAATGTTACTCAAGTGGCAACGGGTCAGTTATGTCTCGTACACGAATATCGGTAGTATTATTATTCACCAACCACTGGCCGCACTCGGTATGGTGGCGATCTTATTAGCCATTATTATTTTAGTTTATTGGCAATTTGCGTTTCTGCTACTGGGTATTATGAATATCTTTCGTGGCCGACCACAAACTGTACGCGCGGTCTTGCGGTCAACGGTCACTAGTCTGACTGGCACCTCACCCAGCACTTTCTTATTCTTTATCGGCTACTTTATTGTGATTTTGCCATTTGGAAGTTTCATCTTTACAACACCATTACTCAACAAGGCCAAAATTCCAGCCTTCATTGTCAGCTATCTCATGGAAAACCCGTGGATGACGCTCGGCTTGGGGTGCTTCTACTTGCTGGCTGGTTACCTTGGAATTCGCCTAATTAGCCTATTACCGCTAATGATTGTCGATCGGCTTCCATGGAAAACGGCCGTTACTCGTAGTTGGCAACAAACGCGCCACCATCTTTGGCGCTACTTATGGACCATGATTGTGACCTTATTTATGATTTTTCTGATCGTCACGACCATTTATACGTTGATTTACGTAGCCCAGCTTCAATTCGATAAAACAAGTTTTGCCATGGCCGCTGCCACTGTTAATCTCTTTATCATGGAAGCAATCACCGAAATTATTATTTGTTATACCACGGCCATCTTCATGATGTTAATTATTGTTTGCTATCGTCAAGACTTTACACTCCTCCGCCAACAACCGCAATACTTTAACGAGGCACCACGGTTGCGCAAATTGACCCGGGCGAGTGTTGCAATTGGCTTGCTGTTAGCGACAAGTTTGCTAGTTGCCGTTAATTTAGTCTACTTAAATGGACTAGTGATTACCAAGCCAATCATGATTTCCCACCGCGGCGTCGATAACGGAAACGGCGTGCAAAACACAATTCCTGCACTGATCAAGACCAGCAAGGAACATCCGGATTACGTTGAGATGGACATCCAAGTCACCAAGGACCATCAATTCGTTGTCATGCATGATCCAACCTTAAAAGCCTTAGCTGGCGTTAAGAAAAAGCCATCTCAATTAACATTAAAACAACTAGAAAAAATTACTGTTCGTGAAAATGGCTATCAGGCAAAGATTCCAAGTTTCGATGCTTACCTGAAAGCGGCTCACAAGCATCATCAAAAACTATTAGTCGAAATCAAGACCAGCTCGGCTTACACCGCCGCCGATACTAAACGGTTCATCGATCGTTATGGTGCGACCCTACTGGCTCATCATGACCAAGTCCATACGCTTAGTTTCAAAGTCATGCGTGACTTGAAACGCTTAGATCAAAAACAATTCGTTAGTTACATCTTGCCTTATAATCTCACGTTCCCACATACAGTCGCGAACGGCTACACCATGGAGGTCACCACATTAAACGACCAATTCGTTGACAAGGCTGACCGCAATCACAAGACGGTTTACGCCTGGGACATTGATAATACGGACCAAATGGATCAAATGATGTTCATGGGCGTCACCGGCGTAGTCACTGATAATCTAACGGAAATGCAGCAAGAAGTTAAGAGCAACACCGACCATCCCAGCTATGCCAAACTCTTATTGACTTTTATGAATGAATTAAGTCTAACTAGCAACGAGTAATCCACATTATTTCAAAGTTGCTGTCACAGCGAGTGCATAAATCATTCAGCAACCACGAAAATTCTGAATGATGTCGTTGCTGAAAAAGTGACTTCCAGCTGATGACGAATCGTAAGCGCCATCTGAATGCATAAGTGCATTTGGATAGCGCTTTTTTTGATCTGATTAGCCGTCGCGGTGATTGAGATGTTGGTAAAAAACTGTATTAAAGTGCGCAGCGCTCCGGGTTATCTGCCATTTTAATTTCTAAAGCGCACGAATGCCGATAGTTGATCAGCCACTGATTTTTAATACTTTTACCGCCAATTAGGTGCTCATATGGAATGACCCAGAAACAGGGTCTGAACCATGAAGTCCTTTGATGACAGTACGTTATCAGGGACGTCAATATTAGATAAAAACCAGAAAGAGCCATGAGTTATCATGACTCCGTAAGCAACAGATTGGTAGCAGTTCGTCCTACTTTTGCTTGTGTCTCAACACAACAACCGAAATACCCAAAATTCCAAGAACTATTGGAACATCGATTGCGGTAACCGGCAATCCAAATTGCGATAGAATGTAAATGAAGCATACTATTAATAAAACACCACCGTATTTTTTAAAAAAACCGATAATTACATTGTCTGGATAACGCTTTTTTAAATACAGTAATAGAAAAATAAAACACAAATAAAGTATCGTATGCTTCACCACACTTAGTGACATATAAAATCTAATCATCTAAACTAACACACCATCAATAATGGAACCTTTTGCCATAAACAGAATCATCCTCTCAAATTCTACGTTAACAACAGGCAGTATGTTACGAATTTATCTTAACAACAGCGTTTCTTTATCGTTATCAATTTTCAGTAAATTTTGTGTATTTTTTTGTACAAACTTATACATTGTAAAAGTTTAGCCGGAGCGACCGGTTGTTTTTTTATTTTAAGACACACCAAAGCTATCTAGATTAAAAAAACATTTGCCTTTCTACCACTTCATGGTACAACAGGCCGCCAATAAAGCGGGTTCTTAAAGGAACAAGCAAATAGGACGAGAAGCCAAGATTCGGTTTCTCGTCCTATTTGCTTGTATAGCGCCAGTTATATCGCAGCTCTTTTAAACTTACATTTTTTCAAACACGGTCGTACTATGCAGTGGACTCCGTCGTTCGGGATACAAGGTCATCATTAACTGATTGACCGCGTTAGGAGCTTCCCCGAAGCCACTGGCAATCAAGCCTAACTTGCCCGCGTAAGTCACCGTATCACCAATAGCCGCAATCCCAGGTACGTCGGTATTCATCTCCGTATCAACGGTGATGAGTCGGTGGGCCATGGTTGGGGTCACGTGCCAGTTTCGGATGACTTTATTATCCGCGATAAAGCCATAGTTAACAATCAAATCATCAACGGCCAATGTTTCTTCAGTTGTGCCGCGAACCTCTTTCATCGTCAGCTGTAACTGTCCGGTAGCCGTCTCTGCAAGTTGCTTAATCAAAAATGGCGTCTTGATTTCAACGGAAGACGCTTTTAACAAGTCCACATTGTGTTCCATCCCACGGAACCGATCACGCCGATGCATGATATAAACGTGCTTAGCAACGGGTTCAAGCATCAAGGCCATATCGATGGCTGAGTCGCCACCACCCGCAACTAGTACCGTTCGATCCGCAAATTGCTTGACACTTGGAATGTGGTAGAATAATTGCTTATTCTCAAATTCAGCCGCATTATCGACTGCTAAGCGCCGGGGTTCAAAAGCCCCACTCCCAGTCGCTACGATAATCGCTTTGGAATGTGACTGCTGTCCACTCGCCGTGGTAATCGTGAAATCACCCATCGCTCCCGTGACATCCGTCACCGGGCTCGCCAATTGAATGTCAATTGGAAATTGTGTGAGTTGCTTTTCAAGTTGTGCCACCAGTTCACGGCCCTTGATTGCCGGATATCCCGCAACGTCATGAATGATCTTCTCAGGATACAAAGCCTGAACCTGACCCCCTAATTCGGGGAGACTTTCTAATAACTGAACCCGCGCATTACGCATACCAGCATAGAAGGCTGCAAACATGCCGACCGGGCCACCACCAATAATTGTTAAATCATATTCTGCACTCATCGTTTCCCAGCTCTCTTCTATGTAGACTTATTGCTTCTCATTCTAGTGGATTCGGCGAAGGTTTGCAAAAGCAATTTTTACTAATTCGACTATAATAGGATTCAAAGGCGAGGTGGATCAGTGATGCGACGAATTAAAATTATTAAAATCATGGCCATTATTAGTGCGACCCTGGTCGTAGGGATTGGATCCTATTGGCAACATCGCTTGACCCCATTACGAAAAACGCGGGTCGCCCAAACGAGTATTCCGACCATCTTCGTCGGTGGCGATTACGCGCGCGCATTTTCTACCGACGGCTTTGTGCACCGCTTAACCGCGGCACACCTGATGACGAAAGGATTGGTCGTCCATGTTAGTCACGCCGGCCACGTGACCGTCCAACAGTTCGGACCACTAAAAAACAACCCAACGATTCAGGTTATCTTTGCCGATAATCATCATGCGAAACGTCAAGCTCGGCAGTTTGCTACTGTCATGCAAGGGCTCGCAAAACGCTACCACGTGACCCGCTACAATGCTGTCGGTCACTCATCTGGAGGTAATATCATCTTTGATTATCTGACAGCGCAAGTCCCCCAGCGCGCACAAATCAATAAGTTTGTGACCATTGGCTCGACCTATCCGGGCTTGACCACTCAGCAGTTAAACCGGTTACCACGGTCCTTGCCGATATTGAATATTGCCGGCCATGTTTGGCATACAAGTGGTGATGGCGGCGTCAATTTACAAGCCGTACTTAAATTCAGCCATCAATTATTGGCAGCTGGTTGGTCACCAAAAACCCAAATCATTCACGGTAGTCCCCTGACCGCCAGCCACTCAATGTTGCATATCAATCCACAGGTCGACTTACTCATCATCCAGTTCTTGTACGGCAACTGATCAATTCATCGAGGCGTGCTGCCAATCAACCTGAAGCACGCCACACTTCTAATTTAACAGGATTCGGACACCCTTACGTCCCTTGGATGGGATGGCAAATGGTGTCTTTTCTGGTATCCTAAAACATCACATATCAGTTAATAACGCAATCACAAAAAAGTCTGCTAAATCTGGCCGCATACCGTTAGTTAAGCTAGCAAACGGTGTTTTGTCAGCGATTTCCATGTACAATGGTGGTAATGTATGGGTATATCTTAATGGAGGCGATTACCATGCGCAAAAAATGGCGATGGTTATTATTAGCACTCACTGGAATTTTCTTTTTGATGTTCGGGCCACCCTTAGTTAGTCAGGCCCGCAACGTAATTGAAGCAACGGGCAACGATGTTAATAGTGCGGTTATCAAAGATAGTAAGGGCAAGATAATGGCTCACGATGCACAATTGCCAGAAGACCAAGAATACACAGTCAATTACAACTGGCGCATCCCTGATAACCTCAAGATCAAGGTGGGCGACACGATGGCTTTCCAAGTCCCCGAAAACGTTCGTATTCCGCATGACGAGGCTTTTCCAATGAAAGGAACCACTGCAGGTACCATCGGAACCTTCTTCATTGCTGCCGGCGCACATACGGGTCTCGTCACATTTAATCAGGCCTATCAAACCAGACCACGTAATCGGAAAGGGTTTGTTCAATTGGACGCCTTCGGAACCGTTCCTAGTCATCCTGGTAACTTAGCCCCAATTTTATTAGAGAAATCAGCTGAATGGGCTGACGAAGCTAATCCACGGCGGATCAACTGGACAATTCGTGTCTTGCCTAATAACAATCAGCTCGTCGATCCCACCTTTGTTGATACGTTGAGTCCGAACCAAACGTATGTCAATGGCAGCGCCGTCCTACGCGATGAGACAGGTAATATTATTCCCGTCAATACGAGCGTGAATGGTAATCAATTGACGTTTAATGCCACAGGGTCGTTTACGTCAGAGTTAGCTTTGACCTACCAAACTAAGACTAACGAACCCACTGGCGACGCAACTTTTGAAAATAATGTCACCTATACTGACAAGAACGGCAACAAGGGATCCGCGACAGCCACGATTTCACGGCCAGTCACCGAACCGGACGTTCCCGAAAATCCAGGTATTTCGGAACCAACAGATCCCGATGAAGATGAGGAACCAGGAGTTACTGAACCGGAAAAACCTGGGACTACCGAACCCGAGAAACCCGGAGTCACCGAACCAGAAAAACCTGGGACTACTGAACCGGAGAAACCCGGGGTCACTGAACCAGAAAAGCCGGGTACCGTCTCACCAGAACAGCCGAGTGGTCCTAAGCCCACCAATCCAGGAACCGTAACACCTGAAAAACCAACGGCCGTCACTCCAGCCGTTCCAAATGAGTCGTCTCCATCGACCCCCGAACCAAGCGTCAGTGGTAATCTGTCAGCACCTGCCAATCCAGCGACAAATTCGACTAACACGACCGCCACAACGGTTCCGGCAACTAATCCCTTACCAGCATCGGCAGCTACAGATTTTGCAGGCTCAGCACCGATGAATAAGTCGTTGCCACAAACTAACGAACACTCGGCAAGTTGGTCAGTAGCTATCGGTCTCGCCTTATTGATTGGATTACTCGGTAGCGCTTTTGTCCTGACACGCCGAACTAAGCATCGGCATTCATAATTAGCTTGTCACACCGTCAAAAAAATGAGCTGCTCACGTCGCGTTGAACTGACGATCAACGGTGTGAGTAGCTCATTTTTTATAATTTCAACTTGCTGCTAGTAACACTGCGCGATACTTTGTTAGTCGGTCTCACGATCTAGTTGCTCCAGCGCCGTTTTTAATTGTGCTTGCGCACTCGCATCCAGTGAGGGATACGCTAATGGCAATTCCGACAGGCGTTGATTGATGATTTCCGAAACACAGAGCCGCGAATACCACTTACTATCCGACGGAATGACGTACCACGGTGTCGCTTTAGTAGCCGTCTTGGTGATAGCATCATCATAAGCACGCTGATAATCATCCCAATACTGCCGTTCCTGAATATCGGCAGCTGAGAATTTCCAGTTGTGACTTGGAATTTCAATACGGCGAATAAAACGTTGCTTCTGTTCCGCCTTTGACATGTGTAAGAAGAACTTGAGCACTAAGTAGCCGTTGTGTTGCAAGTAATCTTCAAAGTACCGAAGATCGTTAAAACGACGTTCAAAAAAAGCATCATCCACTTGTTTCTTATCGTTAATCTCACCGACGTGCTCATTCACAATAATTTCCGGATGGACTCGACTAACAAGTACGTCTTCATAATACGACCGATTGAAGATCCCAATCATGCCGCGTTTGGGGACCCGATCATGAATTCGCCATAAATAATCATGCGCAATTTCTTTAGTAGTTGGTTGCTTGAACGATGTGACTTCACAGCCTTGGGGGTTGACCCCACTCATGATATGGCGAATCATACTGTCCTTACCCGCCGCATCCATCGCCTGAAAAATGACTAAAACACCAAATCGGTCTTGTGCATATAACTTACCTTGCAGTTCAGTCAGTTGCTTAATATTCTTGGCGATTTGCGCCTTGATGACCTTTTCGTCTTCAAATTCTGGATCAACCGCCGTTGCTAATTTAGTTAATCCTAATTTTTGCTTTCCAGTATATCGGTAGTGCTTTTCAAAATTCACGTTCTAGCTTCCCCTCAATATTATCGATAATCAACTAATGTCGCTAGCGGTTGATGATCTGCTGGCTTGCCAGCAACGGCCGCTTTGCCAATTGAAACGAGCAATAGTGGCCGATACCGCTGGGCGTCAAGTTCCAAAATAGACGTGAATCCGGCAGCATCAAACCCGGTCATCGGATTCGTATCAAAGCCATGATCTTTAGCCACTAACATAAATTGCATCGCAATCAGGCCAGCATCTAGGGCGCCAATGGTCTCGTCACCAGTATCAAATTGTTGCCCCTGACTGGCCTGAAACGCTGGCGCTTGGTGTTGGTTTTCACGATCCAGCACAAATAAGACGACGGCACTGGCCGTAGTTAACTGACTGGTATTACCAGTCGCGGCACACAACCGTTGTCGCAAGGCTGCATCCTCAATCACCAACGCCCGAATCGGTTGTTGATTCAATGCGGTTGGTGCCAAAAATGCGGTCTGTAACATCGCGGCCATTTCTTCACGCCCAATTTTAGTTTGGCCGTCATATTGCCGAACCGAATGGCGCGCATTCATGATTGCTTCTAATGGACTATTCGTCGTCATCAGCTTCACCTTCCTTAATTGTCAGTATAAAACAGCCTTCAACATTTCGCCAGTAAGCGTGGTCGTGAAATATTTCCGAACATTTTTCTGTTCAATGTTAATTTAATTCGCCGCTAGCCGTTGTCAGCATCAGCTGAAACGTTTACAATTAAAACATAGCTTTATAGCGCTTCAGACCTAATCAGGGAGGATGTTTTACATGGCAAAACGTAAAATGATTTTAGACTTAGACACCGGGATTGACGACGCAATGGCCATTGCCTACGCAGTCGGTGCACCCGACGTTGATTTAATTGGGATTATCAGTTCTTATGGGAACTGCCTAGTGGATCAGGCGGCGATTAACAGTTTACAAATTCTAGAACTACTAGGTGCCACTGACGTACCCGTCTTTCTAGGTGAACCCCACTCCAGTACGACGGAACACTTTGACGTTATGCCGATTTCACAGCAGATTCATGGCATGAACGGTATCGGCGACGTGAACCTTCCTGAACCGAAACGCGCCGTGGAAAAGCAGTCCGGTGTCGACTTCTTAATTGATGCCGTTCACCAATATGGCGCCGATCTGACCCTAGTGCCAACCGGTCCCTTAACCAACTTGGCCGAAGCACTCGAAAAAGCACCAGACATTGCCAGCACCATTGGTAATGTGACCTTAATGGGTGGTGCACTGACTGTTCCAGGTAATGTCAGTCACTACGCTGAAGCCAATATTAATCAAGATGCCGAAGCGGCCAACGCCGTCTTCACCAGTACGATGCCTCTTACGATGGTCGGACTCGACGTAACGTTACGGACATTATTAACCAAGACTGAAACACAACAATGGCGGGACTTAAAGACAACTGCGGGCGAAAAATTTGCTGACATTGTTGACTATTACATTGCGGCTTACGATATTACGAGTCCTGACTTACACGGTTGTGCCTTACACGATCCACTGGCAGTCGGCGTTTCACTCGATCCAAGTTTTGTCACCACGTTAGACCTGAATATGTACGTCCAGGCTAGTGGTGAAGATTATGGCCGGACAATTGGTGACCCTGCGCGACTCAATGACCCAACTAACGTCACGGTTGCGTTAACGGTCGACAAGGATCGTTATTTGAAGACATTCATGAATTACCTGACGACATTATTTAAAGCCCATTAGTTATATTTCATCATGGCAACCGGATCACAGAAGTTCGCTTCCGTGATCCGGTTGTTATTATTTATTTACAAGTCTGCTAATTTTTCATTTTTCCCCGGCAATTTATGTTAAATTAGCAGTATCACCATTCAGAAAGTAGGTATCGCCATGGCACAAAAATATTACGCTGTTCGTAAGGGACGCCAACCTGGTATTTACCGCACCTGGCCCGAAACTCAAAAGCAAGTTAGCGGTTATCCACAAGCACAGTACAAGAGCTTCACAAGCGAGAAAGACGCTCAGGATTTTATGGCTGGTAAGGCCCCAGCTCACTCAAAATCAATATCTAATCAAGCGCCGGTCAACGCAGCCATTACTGTTTATACTGATGGCGGTTCGCGAAATACCGGAAACGTTGCCGGTCAGCACGTGCACCAAGATGATAAGGCTGCCTGGGCTTATCGGATTGAAATGCCCGACCAACTCGTCACTGACTCTGCCGGCGAATGGGGTGCCACCAATAATCGCATGGAAATCATGGCCTTCTTACGAGCTCTTGAACAATTGCAACAGCTTGGCCAAACTAAGACTGGGATTCTGTTCGTACTTGATTCACAGTATGTCCTCAACGCAGTCACTAAGGGCTGGCTGGCTGGTTGGAAACGACGCGGCTGGAAACGCAGCAATGGTCCGTTAGTTAACGCTGAGTTATGGCGTGAAGTCGACCGGTTGCTTCCAGCATTCACTGCACTTAATTACCGCTGGACTAAGGGCCACGCTACCAATCAGGGCAATGTCTTTGTCGATCATTTGTTGAATCAAACTATGGATCAAATGCACGCTGGTCAGCCGGCCCAAGCCTCGACTGGTGCTAAAATTAGTCCACAGCCAGCTAAAACTAGTGTGCCACAGCCGACTATGTCGAACCCAACACCAACTAAGTCTAATCAATCGGCCACTGTACGCTCGACACCAGCTGAAAAAAAGCCAGTTGATCCCGAACAAGTCGCCCGTTCAGTAGCGGCGATCAAGAAGATGCTACGCGATAACTAATCAAAAACTGTGACCCCAACATACTGATTGCTGGAACCGAATTCCGCAAGTCAACTGTTTGGATCACAGTTTTATTTCATTAAAATTTATAGCCAACCAATTTTTTTTAGTCCATTGGCGATGCCATCGTGATCACAATCGGTCGTCGTAATGTCTGCTAATGCTTTAATCTCAGCTTTCGCGTTACCCATAGCGACCCCAATACCGGCGCTCTGAATCATCTCTCGGTCATTATCATTATCACCAAAGGCCGCAACGTTACTCGAATCGACATTAAGTGCCGCTGCCAGTTTTGCAATTCCTTGCGCCTTAGATCCCACTTTGGGAATGATATCAACCCCGCGTTCATGAAAACGAACAAAGGAAAACTCATCTGGATGCGGCAACAATCGATTTTGGACATCCGGGTAAAACATCATGGCCTGATACACATCATGGTGCTGATAGTAATCAGGGGCATAATCCAACTCAGGTGCCCGAAACGTGTTCAACACCTGGCGCGTCGTGGTGGACGGATGTGTGTGGATATGTAGCCCATCCAGTGATTCGACCACAATATCAATATTCTGTTTATCCGCCGCCGCAACCAATTTGCCAACATTGTCTTTAGATAAGGTGTGTTGATGAATTTGTTGGCGACCAGCAAACGCTGCTGAACCATTGCACAGTACATAATCTTGTAATTGTAAGGCATTAATAACTGGCCGGGCCATCGCTAAATTGCGACCCGTGGCGATGGCTACATGAATCCCGTCATCTCTAAGTGCTTGAATACTTTCAATGGTGCTCGGTAATAATTGCTTATTGCGAGCCAATAGTGTGTCATCAATGTCAAAAACTGCTAATCTTGCTACCATATTAATTGCTCCTCCAAGTTATCGCGGGATAAATTCTGATTTAATCAATTCATGGGTACGGGTCTTGCCGATTGCCAATCGAAATGCTGACTGACCCAATGATTCTAGATGATGGTCGATCGTCGAAAACTTTAATAGTCGACTCGTCAGCAAGTTCTCCTGCCCAATCACTGGAATGGGGGCTAACCCGTGATCCATAAAATATTGATAGGCGCCCGCCCCAATATCATCGCCATTTGCAAAAATCGCGGCCACGCGAGACGCTTGATTGGCAAAATACTTACCAGCGTGGTAACCGTCTTCATAAGTGGCAGCACCGGTATAGAGTCGCTCGTCATCCAACTGACCATATACTTCGTGGTAGGCTCGCCGCGTAACCCGTGTACTAGCACTAATGACGTTATTACGGCTCAAAATAACGCCCATCGTCGCATAACCTTGTTGCTTCGCCCACCGTAATGCCGTAACATATGAAGCCATGCGGTCCGTATAAGCTGCGGCCAATGCCCGGTCATCACCTGGATCTTCACAACAGACGATTTGACCATACTTGCGGTAACGTTCCAGTGTATCCAGTGAACTACTACGTGACGTAAAAATCAGCGCATCATAGGCTTTACTTCTTAAGTCTTCTAAATAATGGCGTTCAATCGTCATATCATAATTAGTCGGTAGCAACATGATTTTATAACCCGCCGCAAAGCCTGCACTGACGATACCATCAACTACCCGTGCGAAATACGGGTGATTCGCATACGGTAGTACCACGCCAATTGTCTTCGTCCGCCCCCGACTTAAATCACGAGCGACCCGGTTAGGTACGTAATCCAGTTCTTGCATAATAGCCTCAACTTTGGCCCGTTTATCATCCGCAACGTACTTCTGATGGTTAATTACCCGCGAGACTGTCGAGACGGAATAACCCGATAGTCGCGCAATATCATGTATATTCGTCATCACAGAACTTCCTCTCTCAATTGATGATACCACGTTGTTTCATATAATTACCATAATTTATGAAACCGGTACCAGGTCAAGCTGATTTTACTCAGTTTTATGATAATCGTCGCTTTTTTCCAATATTAACCGTATGATACTAACTATGGAGGTCGATGACATGTCAATATTAATTGCCTTGCAACAACAGTCAGACTTTACTAGTACTGAACAGCGGATCAGTAGCTATATTCTGGCACATCTAGATCAAATGCCAACTATTCTGATCAAAGACCTAGCCGCTAAGACGTACACATCCCATTCAGCAATCATTAGGTTGGCCCAAAAATTGAACTACCGGGGCTTTCGCGATTTCCAACGGAAATTGACTGCCGAAAGCATTGCCCAGGCACATCAAGCCGCCACTGTGGATGCCAATTTTCCGTTCTCGGCGACAGATTCGGTCGCCACAATCAGCCAAAAGATGGCCGCCTTGAATATTCGGGCCATTCAGACAGCCCAGCAGCAACTTGATACGAACCAATTAGCCCAAGCTGCTGACTTATTGACGCGATCAAAACGAATCTTTATCTTCTCGCAAGGTGACTCACAACTACGGGCCCGTAGTTTTCAAAATAAACTCGTCAAAATCAATCGTTTTGCTATAATCGCCGAAGAATATGCTGACGAATCCTGGAACGCAGCCAACTTAACAGCTGATGATTGTGCTCTGATTATTTCATATGCTAGTACTACTAAAATCCATCAGCAAGTTGCCACCTATTTTCACGCTCATCAAATTCCCATGATTGTCCCAACAGGTAATCCACAATCACCACTCATCAGTCAAGCGACCCAGCACTTGCTCACCGTTCAGAGTGAATATAATTTTGCCAAAATCGGTACTTTTGCATCCCAAGCGGCGTTTGAATACGTCTTAGACAGTCTTTTCGCAGTCATGCATGCACATGATTTTCATCACCATTTACAAGACCTGCGACAAAAACAGCACCTAATCCAGGACGGCCCGCTCACCACAAAATAACACATCTAACGACTCAAAAGCGCGTCCTACAGTTTCTAGGACACGCTTTTTACAATATCTTCTATTTATTGTGCAGCCACGTTAGCAACGACGCATTAGCCCAATTGCAATCCCGCGCTCGCTAACGCTTGGTCAACAACTTCCATGACCGCTTGGGAATGATCTAATTGCCGCTTAACGGTTACCATATCGTGATTAGCAATAAGACGTTCAAACGCCACAAACTCAGCATACATCCGATGCTCAGCTTGATTAAGCGCTAAATCAGTTGTCGTTCCATCATGTGCAATTTCAGTGATACTTTCGACCGTATTAGTAGGACCGTTGACAATGATCGAACCAGTCGTCCCCTGAATCGTGGAACGTACCGGTGAAGTCGAATCCTTGGCACCGATACAAACGACTTTAACATTCGGATAGGTCAACACTAAGATGCCTGATGTATCAATATTTCGTTCAACATTAGCTAAATACTGCACGTGCGTTGGTGCGCCTAACAAGCCAACCACAAAATGAATATTATAAATATTCAAGTCCATCAGGGCGCCCCCACCAAGCTTAGGATTAAAAGCTGGTAAGATCGTTCCGGCTTTAAACTGATCATAACGTGATGAATACTGCGAATAGTTGCATTCGATAATTTTCAAGTCGCCCAACTTGGTCAAATCACGTTTGATTGCCTGATAGTTTTCCAAATACTGATTCGTAATTGCTTCGATTAACACTAAGTCTTGGCGACCTGCCAATTCGATTAGTTCCGTTAACTGGGATGCCACTAACGTAAACGGCTTCTCACAAATGACGTTCTTCCCCGCTTGCAATGCCCGCTTCGCATAGCCATAATGTAACGAATTCGGCAAAGCGACGTACACTGTATCAATTGTCGTATCGGCTAGCAAAGCTGCATAATCTGTGTAGACCGTTCCAATACGATACGTGGCTTGCAGCTCGCGTGCTCGCGCCACACTCCGCGGCGTTGACAGCAATCCCACCAATTCAATCGCGGGAATGCTCTTCACCATTGGCAAGAAGTCCTGAACAATCTTGCCTGTTCCTAAAATTCCTAATCGCATCATAATCCTCCTCATAATTTATATTAACGAATTAATACCGGCCAAATGCAACCAGCTAAGGCCCACTGAAAAAAGCTCAAGTTTACGTAAACATGCTTAGCCAGCGTCGGCTTGCGCCGACCGCCAACAATTGGCACCAACCTCCTAGGACGCACACCGGTAGCCGAACAACAATCTAAAGCTGACACGTACCAATAGCTGGGCTAGTGCAACACGCAAGAAGCGCTAATGTCGGCATTGTTGAATACCAGTTTCTAACATTTTCACTTGCAACAACGTTTCCTCATCTTTGACTAACTTGGGTTGTCCATTGATGATGCTGTCGTAAACGCCGGCGTAAACCCGACTGTAGTCACCAACTTCCGAAACGACTGCCTCTTCGTGATACTGACCCGCATCGTCGATATAAGTTAACGTGCCATAGTTTTCAGGTTGATCAATGCCAAAGTCAGCGTGATTCGGCATGTAAAAATGTTTCAGATCGTATTCCTGACGATCCTTAGTCGCCTTTACGAACATGCCCTTTTTGCCATAAACCACGAAGCTCGGCCGTGATTTAATGCGGAAATAGCTAGATTTTACAGAGACTTTCAAGGCACCGTAATACAGATCGATATCAAAATAATCATTCATCCGGTCACTTCCCAATAGTTGCCGAACATCATAGTGCACGTCATCCGGCTCCCCGAAGTATGCAATCACTTGGTCTAAAGTATGGCAAGCATGACCATATAAATAACTCGTATCTAATGAAAAATGGTCAACATTGGTTGGAACCTCTGGCCGGAAATAATCAAAGTGCATTTCGACTTCCAGCAAGTCACCGAGGACGCCGCTTTCAATGACCTTTTGTGTCGTCAAATAGTCCGAATCAAAGCGCCGATTCTGGTAACACTGAATAAACAAATGCTTTTGCTTAGCCAATTCAAAAAGTTCGCGGGCTTCCGCTGATGTTTCCGTAAATGGTTTTTCCACCAAGACATTCTTACCATGGTTCAAGACATCCTTAGCTACCGAATAGTGCGTATGACTAGGTGTTGAAACAACTACGAGCTGAATATCAGGGTCCTCATAAATATCTGCTAACGTAGTCGTGTAATGCACGCCCGCAATTGGTTGCCAATTCTGGTGTCCTGAACGTGAATAGATGGTCTTCACCTTAATTTGATCTTTGAGTTTCAGTGCAAATGGTAAGTGATAGCGGTTAGCACTCTTACCGTTGCCGATATAAGCAATTGTTAACATCGCGATGTCCTCCAGTTAAGTTGATAATTTCATTATACTGACTTAGAACGTCACGCCAAGCTAATGACATACTTTAGGTCAAAACGTTCAATAATTAACTTCTAATCGGTCTTTTTTTAAACATTAGGTCCAGCCCCAAATTAATCATTGCAGATAATACTTTTATTCATATGATTGCGTTAAAATTAAACTACTGATTGCGTTAAAATTAAACTACTTTACAAAATCCAGGAGGAAATTTGGTTTGCAAACCGTTTTCTTAGTCTTATTACTCGTTGCGACTGTCGTCGTTGCTAACGCCGTCTACGCACGTTTCAATCAAATTCCAGTCGCCTTTTTACAAATTGGGGCTGGGTTAATCTTGTCTCTGATTCCGTTGTATCGAAATTTTGAATTGGAACCTGAAATTTTTCTATTCGTCATTATTTCGATTTTAATGTTTAATGATGGCCAAAACACCAATATTCGCAAGCTCAGTCACCAGTTTGGCACGACCCTTTCGCTTTCGGTAGTGTTAGCCATCGTGACCATCCTAATTGTTGGTACGGTCACTCACTTACTGATTCCCGAGTTTTCGCTGGCACTTGCTTTTGCCCTTGGCGCTATTATTACGCCAACCGATGCCGTCGCGGTCTCATCGATTACGACTAAAGTTGCGATTCCAAGAGCAGTCATGACGACGCTTGAAAATGAATCACTGTTCAATGACGCCTCCGGAATCGTGGCCTTTAACTTAGCGATTGCTGCGATCGTCACTGGTAAGTTTTCAGTCTGGCACGGAATCACTAACTTTTTATATGTCTTTGCCGGTGGAATCTTCGTCGGCCTAATCATCGGTTATGTCATTGTTGCTGTCAGGATTATGCTGATTCGCATGCGGGTCGATACACCTTCTGTGATCGTCCCCTACACATTACTGACACCGTTTGTCGTCTATTTCTTAGCTGAATCATTAGGCGTTTCCGGTATCTTGGCTGTTGTTGCCACCGGTCTCATTCATGGTGTCCAGTCCGATCAATTACGGTTGACCACTTCCCGGCTACAAATCGTGATGACAACGACTTGGTCAATCGTGGCTAGTATTTTGAACGGTATCGTCTTTGTGTTATTAGGTGTGTCGTTGCCAAGTGTCATCAACCACTTACAGCAACGTGATACTAGTTCGGTCGCGGTATTAGTCGGTCTGGGAATCTTGCTCTACCTAATCATGACGTTCGCCCGTTTTCTCTGGACGCGCTTCGACTTAGCCCGTATTCGCGCGTGGGATAATCATGAAAAGACCCGTAATGCATTCGTGATGGGTCTGAGCGGCGTTCACGGCACGATTACGCTGGCGATGGCTTTTTCATTACCACTAACACTCAACGGCAGTGCTTTTCCTTATCGCAACGATATTATTTTCGTTGCCGCAGTGGTCATTCTAACTAGTCTGCTGGTGCCAACACTTTTGTTACCGTTGACGTTGCCAAAACAAGTTGTTAAGGTCACTGAAGATGAATTGGCAACCGCCAAAGCTGACATGGTAACTCACGCTATTGATCTCATGCAAGCACGCCATGGTAATAATGCTGGCACTAGTAAAGTGATTGCGATTCTGTCCGGCCAACGAGTACTAGATGGTCGTCCTAAGCGCTCGCAACTGGCGAGCTTGTTCGACGCCACTTTCAAAGTTGAACAAACCACTATTGATGAAATGGTTGCCAACAATGAAATCACGCCCCATGCCGCCGAAAAGTACATGCGCGTCGCTAGTCAGACGCGTCTGCAGAATCAACAAACTTTCTTCGAACGTTTGAAATTATTTTTCCGGTTTACACTCAGCAAATGGTCGCTCAGCAAAAAAGCTCGTGCCCGACGTAAAATGTTCCGACAATACCGGCCCCGTGGTGGTCAGAGTCGAACTGAGCTCATGACTCGTAATCGGCAAATGTGGCAACAAATGCGACAGATCGAACAAAAGCCGTATGAGGCCGTGTTAGCTTATTTAGCCGACACGATTACTGCTGACAATCAGCAAGCTATCGGGATCGTTCGCCGCGCCTATGATGAACGTCATCGCCGCCTATCTGGTGAACGGGATTTCCAGGAAACTCAAAATGAGCTTCTAATTGAAGCATTCCAGTTGGAATATAACTTCATTCAGACCCAATTAGCCAATAAAACATTCAGCTCAGAACTTGGTAACCAACTCTATGAACAAATTTCAACTGATCAGTTAGTTTACTTGCAATCGATCAATACCGACTAAATTCGTTTAGTAATGTCAATAACGTGACCAACTGTCCACACCACTATTTGGGCATCGGGTCCGTTACACTAACGTTGTACCATTGGTCGAACTGCCAACTGAACGTCTCAACAAGCCCCCCAATCTTGTGACCATGGTAACCTAATGACGCCTGACAACTTGTCGGCGTCATTTTTTATGATATTTTTGAAACAAAACACTTGTCTTAGAGTGGCTCTAAGGTGCTAATCTATAAAAGTATTCATGAATGAGAAAGTGAGCGATAGATAATGGAAACACCGATTTTAGCACGCATTGATCAGCCGGCCGATCTGAAACAATTATCCTTGCCGGAATTAACACAACTCGCAAGCGAGTTACGTCACGTCCTACTCAATAAAGTTAGTCAAACTGGTGGTCACGTTGGCCCTAACTTGGGCGTAGTCGAATTAACCATTGCCTTTCACACCATTTTTAATTCACCAGTCGATAAGGTTGTATGGGATGTTTCACACCAATCCTACACACACAAGATTCTAACGGGCCGAAAGCAAGCTTGGCTTGACCCCGCTCATTATAATGATGTCAGCGGCTACACTGCCCCAGAAGAAAGCCCCCACGACTATTTCAATATTGGTCATACTTCAACCTCGATTGCCTTGGCAACTGGCATGGCTGTTGCTCGTGACCTTGAGGGCAAAACAGGCAATGTCATGGCAGTGATTGGTGACGGCTCATTATCCGGTGGTTTAGCATTGGAAGGTCTAAACATCGCGGCCACCTTAAAGTCTAACCTCATTATTCTGGTTAACGATAATGGCATGGCAATTGCAGAAGACCATGGTGGCATTTACCAAAATCTCCGTGAACTCCGCGAAACTAACGGCACGAGTTCCCATAACTTGTTCAAAGATTTTGGCCTCGATTATCGCTACGTTGATGATGGTAACGACCTTGAGACCATGCTAACGACTTTTAAGGAAATTAAGGATGTTGACCACCCAATCGTGTTGCACGTCCATACCGAAAAGGGTCACGGCTATCAACCCGCGATCACTAATAAAGAAGCTTTCCACTGGCACGTGCCGTTTGACCTAGCGACCGGTCAGACGTTGCATCCCAACACCAAGGAAACGTATACGGATGTCATTCATGCCACGTTAGCCGATGAGTTAGCAGCCAAGACGCCTATCACGGCAATTACGGCGGCTGTTCCAGGAACTTATGACCTCAAACGCTTTGCTCGCCAATATCCAGACCGGTACTTTGACGTCGGCATTGCCGAACAAGAATCGATTACATTTGCTGCCGGACAGGCCCAACAAGGCTTACGGCCAATCGTCTTCCATTCTGGTACCTTCTTGCAACGGGCCTATGATCAACTATCCCATGATCTTGGCATCAATAAATTGCCCGTTACGATCATGGTTGCCGGTGGCCGCATTAACGCAGGCGATCCAACTCATCAAGGTATCTTTGACGTTGCCATGCTCAGTAATATTCCTAACTTAACTTACTTAGCGCCAACGACCAAGGAAGAACTTCAAGCCATGATGCACTGGGCTCTCCATCAAAATAACGGTCCGGTTGCCATCCGGGTACCAAGTAATGACGTCCAGTCAGTACCTCTAGCGCCTGATTTTGACGCAACTAAGATGCACACATTACACGCTGGTCAGCAAGTTGCTTTACTCGGTGTAGGCAGTCTCCTGCCTTTAGCAACAGCCGTGCAACAACAATTAGCTGAGCAACACATTGACGCGACGCTCATTGATCCCCGGGACATTTCTGACCCCGATACGACGACTTTGGCCAACTTAAAGGCCGACCATCAGTTAGTTGTCACGGTTGAGGAAGCCAGTCTCAGCGGTGGTTTTGGTGAAAAAGTCAGTCGCTACTATGGCAACAGCGCTATGCACGTTCTGAACTTTGGTGCTGCCAAACGCTTTAATGACCGTGAAACAACTAATGAACTGCGGCATGAATTTAAGCTGACCCCTGACCAAATTGTCACGGCAATTACTGATCAACTAGCAGAATAATCATCAGGCCAGCGACTCAACTTTCGTTTACCCATCAAAAGTCTAACCAGCATGTTGTCGAACTCAACAGCACGCTGGTTAGACTTTTTATATTTAACTGACAATAACCCCGATTGGGAAAACAGGACGGCGGCTACTTTGCCAATTTGGGGCAAAGATCAGCAATTAGCAAACAGAACGCCGGCTAATAAGTCGCCATTCGCAATTATTTATATTAACGTCCGATACCTGGCGCCTTGGTCGGCCACAAAATATTATTAATATTTTATTGTTCAGAAAAGACTTTCAGCAAGCGGCTGTCCTTATAGCTCCAAATCTCATTAATATAATTATTTAGTCAATCCAACGCTAGTTAAACAATTGACAGTCCCATCAGAGTTGTTTACAGTAAAACCAATCTCAAACCTAATATTGGAGGCCTTTATTATGGCAAGTCACCAAGCCTTACTGATTATTGATTATACGAATGATTTTGTGGCTGACGGCGGGGCACTCACTTGTGGGCAACCCGGCCAAGCGCTCGCACCAACGATCGTCAAACTCGCCAACCAAATGGCTACAGCAAGCGACTGGGTCTTACTGCCAACCGATGTCCATACCCCGCATGATCCTTACCATCCCGAAAGCAAGTTGTTTCCACCTCATAATGTTCGGGGTACCTGGGGTCGTGAACTCTATGGGCCACTCAAAGATTGGTACGCTGATCATCAAGCCGCCGATAATGTTTGGGCATTCGACAAGACGCGTTACAGTTCATTTGCGGGTACTGATTTGGATTTACGTCTGCGAGAACGCCATGTTGACACCCTGCACTTAGTCGGTGTTTGTACCGACATTTGTGTCCTTCACACGGCTGTTGACGCCTATAATTTGGGTTACCAACTCGTCATTCATCAGGATGCCGTTGCTAGTTTTGACGCCGCTGGTCACGAATGGGCGTTGCGTCACTTCAAAAACAGCTTAGGTGCAACCATCGTTTAAAAAATGCGCAATAAAAATCACTCATTCAATACGAATGAGTGATTTTTTAGGATTACTAAATTAATTCAAGGTTGGCTCAACCCATTTTTGCAACATCAAGGTATTCAACACACCTTCAACTAAGATAACTGCCAACATGACGAGACTACCGACCCATAAAGAATCGATTTGTCCCTGGTTGACTAGCTGACTGGAGAGAAAGCTGACCATGCTAATCAACAAATTAGCTAAGCGGAAAGCTACGTAAATGACCACCACCGTGATAATCACATTGACGAACCGTTGCCGAAATCGTGGTAAAAAGCCCTTGGTCGCATTCGTAACAAAATGGCAAAGCGTTATCGTGCTCCAAATCAGAATCGTCACAAGAACTAAGACTAGCAACGTTCCGAGTGCGAACTGCACGGCACTACCCGCATCAAACTGGCTAAAGAACAGCGACGCTGATGTTAAGCCTCCCATCAGTTCATTCCAACCAATCCACAGAGTTAAGCAGAATAAAATCACTTGGACCAACCAAACATAAACAATATCAACCAACGAAACGACTAAATTAATCGTATAGCGTCGCCAATCGCTAATTGGCAATAACCAGAACGTCCCCGCCCGGAAGAATTTTTCATTTGAAACTGCCAATAAGATAAACCCAACGATTAAAGGTAACGCCATCCAAGCACATAAATTATAGAATAATGTGGCAGCTGTGAAGTTTCCTTTGATGGCAGTCCACAAACTAGTAACAATCACCGCCAAAGCTTCGATACCAATCAATAAACTCATTTGCTTAAAGCGTGGCCAACTGAGGGCCTTAAATAGTGACCAACTACTTGTCATCCGTCACACCTCCCATATATAAGCTCTCATAATAATCTTCAAGTTCCATGCCATGTTCGTCGCGAATCTCATCTGCACCCTGATGAACAACAATTGTTTGGTCCTTAACGACCACGATTTCATCAAGAATCGGCGCGATTTCAGTGACATAATGATCACTAATCAATAATGTCGCTTCGGCAGGCGTCCACTTGATAATACTGTTAATAATTTTTTTGCGGCTCATACTGTCGATCCCACTAAACGGTTCATCTAATAAGTACAAAGCCACTTTGCGACTCAGGGTCAGCGCAATGATTAATTTCTCGCGGGTCCCCTTAGACAACTCACCCAATTTTTGTTGTTGGTTGAGTTCCAGAAAGTCAACCAGCTCTTGATAGCGTTTGGCGTCAAAATCAGGATAAACAAGTTGATAAAATTGCGCGATTTGTTGTAATTTCATACCGGCACTAAAACCAGTCAAATGATCCGTGAAACTTACCTGCTGCTTACGGGCTACGGCAGTTGTCGCACCATTGATCACAATACTGCCCTGACCCTTGGCACTACCCGTAATTAGTCGCATCAAGGTCGTTTTCCCCGCCCCATTTTCACCTAATAAACCGACAATCTTGCTGGGCGCCAGGGTTAATTGAACATTTTGTAAAATCATTCGTTGATTATGTTTATAACGTAAATCCTTAATCGTCAATGCTGTCATGATTGTGCTCCTCTCGTTGGGCAATGTATTGTTGCAGACTCGCCACGATTTCGGCGTCACTTAAATTTAGTGCGTGCAATTGGTCGTACGCTAATGCTAATTGCTCGTTCACCAGTGTAGTCCTCAATTGCATAATATGCGCCTGATCTTCCGTTACGAAATTCCCCTTACCTCGTTGGGACGTCAGAGTGCCTTCCGTAATCATCTCACTGAGTGCCCGCTGAACTGTATTAACATTAACCGTCAAGTCCAACGCAAGCTGCCGGACTGCGGGCAACTTTGCCCCTGGTGGTAACGTTCCGTCAATCATTTTATGATAAATATACTGTTTGATTTGATAATAAATCGGAACCTTGTCATCAAATTTCAATTTAACGGCCTCCTTAGTGTTCTATTTTTCTATTACAATATAACACAGCTGATACCAAAAGTACAATAATGACCTACCGTTACTTGTGATAGCGGTTACATTTGTAACTTGAATCTCAATTTAGGAGCGCTATACTTAAATTAGGACGTGGACTAAGTTCGCCACATCACAGGAGAGGGATGGTAGCATGTTAAAAAACGAAAACGCCATTGCGCTAATTCGCGCCATCGATGTCGCTTATAGTGACCCCGAAGTACGCGCAATTCCCGAATTACAACAAGCCTTAGCTAAGGCCGCACAAGACTTAGACTGTGTTGCGGACCACCATCAAGTCGCTAGCCGCCTAAACCAGTTGCTAACTACTTGGGGGGCTCGTCATTCACAAGGCCCCGCCGTGCTTGACCAGTTATACCTGATCACACTCAAAGATGGCGTCGATGTACCTTGCCAGGTCCCATACCGGGCATAATTATCTTAATATCACAAAAGCTCCCAGATCGAATCAATTTGGGAGCTTTTGTGATATTAAGAGGCCGTTTGTTTGATTCCTGTTTGTCAGCAATGATCATCCGATTCCGACCTCCGGGGCTGGGTGACAATTGCTGGAACGTAAGCCGACGTCGATTTGAGCCCGTGCACAACCCGCCCGGTCTCAAATACGAGTCTTATTCTAAGCCGAAAGCACCCCACTTCCGACTAAGAATAATTTGGCTACTGAGCATTGTCACCCAGCGCCTCCAGTCGGTAAGCCGCTCGAATGGCTGATGAACGGCCACTGAACTCGGTACAATTTGTCGTTGGCTATTTTGGCAAAGGAACCTCCAACGAAAATTTAAGGTTACAGCAACCGCTTTGTCTAGACGGTCAATTATTACTATGTTGATTGAGGAATAGGGCGCTATCACAATATCACCTTCAGCCTGACAGTTGATTGAGAAAATTACTGTTTATGAAAAGTAACGACAAATCGATCAAAAGTTGAGTACATCTCTATCAGCCATTCGAATACTCTCCCGACTGGAAGGCGCTTCTGACAATGCCCAGTGGTGAAATTTCACTTAGCAAGCGTCTTGTGCTTGGTTAGTGAAAGGTCAGTATTTGAGACGTGGTTTTTCGGCTCAAATCTGTGCCCACCACGTTCCGGCAATTGGCAGAAATGCCTGGAAGTCGGCGTAGGACGAACTAACTAAGCAAGGTTACGCTAACTCGCACTTTTTCCAGTGGTCCATAGCTGGCTGCTTTTGTCCTTGAAAGTTAGCATCCTAATATCACGATTCATGACAAATCAGTGCTAATTCAAGCAAGCTAACATTACTGCACGTATTGTTCCAAGAATGCGGCGACGTGACGCTTGTAACGTTGGTAATTCTGAGTAATGGCCGTGGTGTGGCCGGCTCCCTTCACCAACCATAAAGACTTGGGTTGGTGAGCATTGCGGTACAGCGTCTTGCCCATGCTAGTCGGGACAAAATCATCCCGGGTGCCGCTGATAATCATGATAGGCAAGTGGTTTTTACGAATCTGAGCGATTGCATCCGCCTCTTTGAAGCTATAACCAGCACGTAATTTAGTAATGAGACTGGTTACGTTGACTAACGGAAACGCGGGTAAATGATAGAGTTGCCCCGCTTGATAACTAATAATCGCATCAGCACTCGTAAACGGACTATCGACGACGTACGCTTTGATCTGTGGCAACTGCCGTTCACCACTGGCCATCGTCATCCCGGCTGCACCCATACTGATACCGCTCATCACGATTTGAGTTGTGGCCGTTTTATGTACGACGGTTTTGGCCCACTGCAAGTCGTCGCGGCGCTCCAGCCAGCCGTAGCCGACCGCTTTTCCCTGGCTCGCACCACTTGCTCGGGAATCAGGAACCAGCACGTTGTAGCCGAGTTCATGATACATCCCCGCCCACGCACCCATCAAACCCTTATTCCCAGCAAATCCGTGTGCCAAAACAACAGTCCTCTTAGAATTTTTAACTGGAATATACCAAGCAACCAACCGTAAATGATCCGATGACTCAATAGTCCAAGTTTGCTTACGCGCATGTAAATACCAATACTTTTGGTGATAAACCGAACTTTTTTTCGATAGCTTTGTACTCTGCGTAACAAATGACTTATCACCACGGGCAATTGCCACGTGGTAAAAATAACTGCCAGCACCAATCACAGCTCCCGCTACCAGAACAACGAGTACCCCCAGTGTGATCCACCATTTCTTCATTAAAATTCACTCCTTGATGAGACAAAAATCTGTTTTGAGCGGGAAAATTTCGCCACTACTTCATAATAACCGTTATAATTAAAGATAACTAGACCAGATTGAGGAGGCTTCTTTTTATGCACTATTCCGAAACGTGGGATTTGGACAGTATCTTTGCTGGTGGCATTGATTCCCCAGCACTAACTGCAAAAATGTCCACGATTAAACAGCAGTTGACCACGACAGCAGACACCTTAGTTCACTGGCGTGCTGCCGCTGACACACCAGACGCCGACTGGTTTACCCAACTCGTCAACAGTCTGCAAGCCATTCAAGCCGGTATTGACCAAGCTACCGTTTTCGTGGTTGCTTATCAATCCGCACATGCGGACGACACCAAAGCCGCCCCACTATTGAACCAAATTTATCAACTTGATAATCAGTTAAACAATTTATTAACCCGCTTCAAGAAGCAGCTCGTTAAGTTAGATCAAGCCACCTTTGACACGCTCGTGCAACAACCGGCACTACAAGCCATCGCCTTTAACTTAACCGAAATGCGTCAGCAAGGCTTAGCGCTCCTAGATGACGACACTGAAGCCCTAATCAATGACTTAGCACTCGACGGTTTTCAGGGTTGGAGTGACCACTACGACACGTTAGTTAGCCAAATTCAAGTGCCCTATACCGATGAAAACGGGATAACCCAACAACTATCCGCGGGTCAAGCTCAAAACATGTTAGCAGCCGCCATGCCGAACGCTCAACGCGCCGAATTAATGTGCAACTGGGAGCACGCTTGGCAAACTCACGCCGCTCCCTTTGCTGATACGTTGAACCACTTGGCGGGCTTCCGACTTGCCAATTATCGTGCGCATGGTACGACGAACTTCCTACAGAAACCACTAGAACTCAACCGCATGAGTCAAGCGACACTAGACACAATGTACCAAGTTGTCGCTGACAGCAAGGACATTTTACTAAGTTACCTGAAGCGTAAGGCCCAGTTACTCGGTAAAGATCAACTAGATTGGCAAGATATTGAAGCCCCACTAACCTTGGGACAACTTCCTAGCCAAACTTACGATCAAGCTGCCGATTTTGTCATTAACAACTTTCGCCAATTTAGTCCAAAGATGGGCGCTTTAGCCCAACACGCCCTTGAACATCGTTGGGTTGAAGCTGAGAATCGCCCTAATAAGCGGCCTGGTGGCTATATGGAAAATCTACCAGAGACCCACGAATCCCGAATTTTCATGACGTTTACGGGTTCACCTAATGACACAGCCACCCTCGCCCACGAATTAGGGCACGCCTTTCATGGCAGCGTCATTCAAGATCTACCACTTTGGCGTCAAGATTACGCGATGAACGTGGCCGAAACCGCCTCAACATTCGCCGAACTGATTGTCGCTGACGCCAGTGTCAAAGCGGCCGATGATGCCAAAACCAAATTAACTTTATTGGATGCTAAAATGCAAAATCCGTTAGCCATGTTTCTGGATATTCGAGCCCGCTTCCTGTTTGAGACGCGCTTCTATACCGCCCGTCAGCACGGGATCGTCACTCCTGACACTTTGTCAGACTTGATGCTAACCGCCCAAAAAGACGCCTATGGTGATGCCTTAAATACTTACCACCCGATGTTTTGGGCTAGCAAGTTGCACTTTTACATTGACGACGTCCCGTTTTATAACTTTCCATACACATTTGGCTACCTTTTCAGTCTCGGTATCTATGCTCAAGCTAAAACACAATCGGACTTTGAAGACCGCTACATTGCCCTATTGCGAGACACCGCCAACATGTCGACCGAAGCCCTAGCTGCCAAACACCTCGGTGTTGATTTGACCAAGCCGGCCTTCTGGCAAGCTGGTGTGGCTTTGATCAAGCGGGATATCGATGAATTCATGGCGTTATCCGCACCGTTAATCTAAGGAATGGAAGTGAGCACATGTTTCCAGAACGTTTAAGAGCACTACGTCGGGGGCAAAAAATGACCCTCGCTCAACTCGCGGCGGCCCTCAATCAAATGCCGACCGCAGACAAGACGACTCGTCAAAATACCGCGGCTCAAATTGGTAACTGGGAGCGGGACTTACGGACCCCGTCCTACCTAGAAGTTCGTAAATTAGCCGAATTTTTCAACGTCACGACCGATTACTTGTCAGGTAAATCAGACCAAGAAGAGTATGACCTCGGTCGCATCTTTTTATCGGGCAAGCCGTTGACGTTTAATCAAGAACAATTATCCAGTGAAGACCGCTATGAACTGTTTCAGTTGATGGATGGTTACTTACATGGTCGCCAGCATCGGGTTTCAACGGATGCGACCGGCCAAGAAGAATTAGACTTACACTTTGATGACTAGGAGTTTTTTATGAATCCCAAGAAGTTAAAACAATTAAAAAAGCGGGTCAAAAAGCAAGCCGGTGCCCCGTATATTCAACAGTTGATGAAGTACCGCGACTTATTTAAGGATGATCCCCAAATTCTAGTACTGATCAATAATGTCTTGGAAAGTGACCGCTTGCTGGCAGCCGGCTTAGCTCCCCAACAATTGCCAGTCTTAGAAGTCCCTGATGATTTTCAGGACCATCTCTTTGAGCGCATCAATCAGCAATATGCCATGGGTGATCCTGCTGGTGATGCGGCTTGGAACCAACTATCAGCCGCTCTCCCAAAAGTTGACCAACTTCTACGCAATTTTCGAGACTATATCGAAGAGCAGTACGGGATGTGGGCCTATATCAGTGCGCCATTCCTGAAAGACCTAGCTGACTTCACCGGCAGCGCGCCAGTTCTGGAAGTCATGGCCGGTAACGGCTATATTTCCAAGGGCCTCAAACGTCTCCATCCTGGTCAGCCAATTTATACCACGGATTCAAAGGATTGGACACACGAAACTGGCAATCAGACGGGACGCCACCCAGTCACGACGATTGAAGCGTTGGATGCCGTCAGTGCCTTCAATAAGTACGCCGCAACTATTAAATACGTCATTATGGCCTGGTCACCGGACAAATTGACTATTGATTGGGACTTGTTACAAGCTATGCGGCAAAGTCCTTACGATATCCCATTGATCGTCATTGGCGAAAAATACGGCGCCACGGGTTCCAAACAATTTTGGGACCACGCTAATTATCAGGATAACGAGGCCGTTACCAAGTTAAATGCTCATTTCCGACCATTCGACCTGATTCACGACCACGTCTATGTGGTCCGATAATTGAACACGCGTTAAATTAAAAGTCGTGCTTTCAGGATTAAATTCTGAGAGCACGACTTTTAATTTTTCCGTCATAGCTGAATCTCTTTTTTGCCAAATTCATTCGTGATTTGCTTAAATCTTAGCATCACATTTTCAATTTTTGCAGTTGTTCCAATCCCGCCACCAACGATGTTCGTGAAATTCCCCCGGCAGCGAGACTTTGGTCGTCAAATTGATTAAGCGTCGCATAAAGCCAAATTCCGAGCTGCAAGAATTCAGCTTCCGTCATTGCGAACTGCAACGCTAACAACCGATGAGCGGCTTGAGCATAAGCCTTTCTGTCAATGAGTTGTGCCAATTCGACTTGATGTGGCAACGGCTGATCTTGATCTTGCGGAAACACCACCTCAGTTGTGCCTCCCTTATGACGACTAAGCGTGTACCCTAACTCCGTTGCGAACGCATGTAACTGCCGCATTAACCAATCACTTTCATCTTGCATTAGCATTAATCCCCCTAATTGTGTGCCATCCAATAAATCGCTAAAATTGTCAAAATGACTGATAACGTACACATGTACCAGTAAAATTGTTTTTCCGGTACTGTTCGACCATGCTTTCCCTGATAGGCATCCGCCATACTAGTGATAAACGTCGCCAAAATTGTATATAAGATCAATAACGTAAACGCGTAGGCCGTCCAAGCCGTCCCCATCGGTTGGTGCATTGCTTGCAAGCCCCAGCCAATCAACCATCCCACCAATAAAAGACCCGTAGGCGCTGCAATTAACCGTCGCTTCATCCTCATCACTCCCCCTAGAATTAGCTTCATTATCCGCTTTTAAAACTCTCAGACCAAGCAGAATGACGCCCTAAAATTATATCCGCATGATACCAAGCCTTTTCTGCACGAAATATTGTTAAAAGGTTCCGGTTTAAGATCAAAAGCAACCAGCTTAGGCCCGCTGGAAAAAGTTCGAATCAGCGTAAACATGCTTGGTTAAACGCGTCCTACGCCGACTTCCAGGCATTTCCGTCAATTGCTGGAACGCGGTGGACACAGATTTAAGCCGCAACCCACGTCTTAAATACTGGTCTTCCACTAACCAAGCAAAGGACGCTTGCTAAGTGAAATTTCACCGCTGAGCATTGACCGAAACGCCTTCCAGTCGGGACAGTGTTCGAATGGCTGACACGTGCGTTCCGAACTTTTGCTGGACTTGTCATTGTTTTTTACAAACAGTAATTTGTCAATTAACTGTCAGGTTGATGATGCTATTGTGATAACTTACCATTTCTGAATTACCTTAGTAATAGTTGAATATTTCGACAAAGTAGAGAATACACATTGATATTTCACTAAAAGTTCCAATAAAAAATAGTCAGCGACTAATTGTACCAAGTTAAGTGGCTGTTCATCAGCCATTCGAGCGGCTTCCCAAAACGTGTTCGGTGCCACTAAAGCCTGTGCTTGCTACGCCAACAGACAAATGCCAAAACCGCATTAATCAGTTGGCTAGGCAATGCTCGACTTCAACCCGTGGCCCCTCACAAGCTAGAGACTGGAGGGGCTGGGTGACAATGCTCAGTAGCCAAATTATTCTTAGTCGGAAGTGGGTTGCTTCCGGCTTAGAATAAGACTCGTATTTGAGATGACGCGGATTGTGCGTTAGCTCAAATCGACGTCGGCTGCGTTCCAGCAATTGTCACCCAGCCCCGGAGTTCGGCATAGGACGCGCACTGGCTGACGAACAGGAATCGAGTTAACCGGAACCTTTTAACAATGATTCCTGACCTATCCTAGAACAAAAAAGAGGCTGTGACATAAGTCTCTAGAAACAAAACAGGTCTGGAAAAATCTTCGGATTTTTCCAGACCTGTTTTTGATATAATAGAAAATAAAAAAAGAGCATCGGTCGCACCC
>SKEU01000218.1_pt1 | contig 47371 bp, 34 predicted proteins | sample 4819571 | NCBI WGS metagenome assembly SKEU01 (sample SAMN11008801, study PRJNA524170) | human gut metagenome | biome: Human fecal sample; material: Feces; isolation source: fecal sample from pouch patient p8, p16 | host: Homo sapiens | place: Israel: Tel-Aviv | collected 2015-06-23
TACATATACTTTGTTCATACCGACACCTCACTATAAAATCTCGATTGCTCTTGGTGATGCCGGGATTCTGCGGATATATCCATTTTGCTCCAACTGCTTGATTCTGGAAAAAGCAGATGATGTTGATTTCACCCCGATCAACTCTCCAAATTCCCGGACTGTCGGCGGGTATCCATGCTCCTTCGTATAATTCAAAATACATTGATAACTTTCTTTCTGTTTTCTGGTTAATGCTTTTTTCAAATCTATCCCTCCAATTACCTATGAAAATAACTGTGTGGATGGATCGTGTGCGTACCAGCGTCTAAGTGGGATAAGACTTTATCCTGATACATTGCCGCTCGCTGTATACTGAAATAACCAAACCGTCGTCTGATCTCATCTACAGTACGATCCAGCTTCTCTAACTTTTCCTTTTTCTCCTGATTTCCAAATAAATCCAACTGCACGGGAATATCATCTAACACAAGATCCGCAGCTCGGATTCCCAGGCTTCTAATGGGATGTTCCCATTTATAATTATCTTTAAATAGCTGAAATGCTGCAGTTACAATCTCGTTTGTAATATTCGTTGGCTGTCGTAAATGTATCTGTCTGGAAAAACTATACAATCCATTATCTCGAACTGTAATTTCTACTGTTTTGCATTTAAATCCATGTTTCCGCAATCGTGCAGCTGCACTTTCTGCCAATGCTATTTGAATGATCCAGACATCCAGATCATTTTCCAGATCTCTCGGTGTTGTAGTGCTATTACCTATCGACTTTACTGGTGCTTCATATCCTTCCTTGCAAACCGGATCTTCATCCCAGCCATTTGCGAAAGCCCATAATACATTTCCTATTTTTCCAAAATGACTCTCTAACAACTTTTCGTCTGATTCCGCAAGTTGCCCGATTGTCCGGATCCCAAATTTTTGCAATTTCTTATTTGTCTGTCTTCCGACATAAAGCAAATCTGACGCTGGAAGCTGCCATATCCTGTCTTTATAATTTTCTCGATTAAACTCTGTGATTGCATCCGGCTTTTTATAATCTGAACCAAGTTTCGCATAAATCTTATTCCAGGAAATTCCAATACTCACTGTTACTCCAAGTTCGTATTTAATCCGATGGCTGATTTCTCTTGCAATCGTCATTCCGCTTCCTTTCAGATTTCTGCTGTCCGATACATCCAGCCAAGCTTCATCAATTCCATATGGCTCGATCTTGTCCGTATACTCCGAATAGATTTCTCTTGCCATCTGTGAAAATCTCAAATACAAATCCATCCGTGGTGGTACAAATATGATTTCCGGACAAATCTGTTTTGCCTGCCATAATGCCATTCCGGTCTTTACACCTTTTTGCTTTGCAATATAATTTGCTGTCAATACAATTCCATGTCTGGCTTCCGGATTGCCACCGACTGCCAGAGGCATTCCGGCAAATTCCGGATGATGCAGCATTTCTACACTGGCATAAAAACAGTTCATATCACTATGCAGGATCACACGCTCACTCAAACTTTTTACCTCCCAGCTGTTTCCTTCAACATGATGTCTTATCAATTTTTGTATGTTTAGTATATATCGACATTCCGGAGATAGTCAAGTAACATTTTGGTTGTATTTTCTCCATTTTGGAGATTATTGTTGATTTTATTTCTAACATACGGTATAATGCATATAGAAAATTCAAATAGAAATGAGGCGAACAAATGCGTGATTTCGGGGAAATATTAGCAGAAAATAGAAAAAAGAAAGGATACTCTCAATCAGATCTTGTAGACCTGCTTTCTCAGGAAGGTATTCAGGTCACTACAAAAGCAATCTCCAAATGGGAGACCAATGCACGAGAACCAGCTTTACATGTTTTCCTGACACTTTGCCAGTTACTTGATATCGAAGATATATATGAATCCTTCTTTGGAGAAAACCCATATAACATTATGAGTGGATTGAATGAAGAAGGCAGAAATAAATTGATTGAATTTGCTGATATTTTGAAAGCTTCTAAAAAGTTTTCTCCACTGTCTGCAAAGATTATCCCATTCCATCATCCTGTAGAAATTACCTGGGAACCAGTTTCTGCTGGTACTGGAAATTACCTGGAAGATTCTGTAAAAGAAACTTATGACGTAGGACACCTTGCTCCTGAGCAGACTGACTTTGGTGTACGGATCTCCGGTGACAGTATGGAGCCACTTTATCATACAGGCGATGTCGCATGGATTCAGAAAAAAGATTCTCTTGCTAATGGTGAAATTGGAATCTTCTATCTCAACGGCAATACTTACATCAAGGAATTACACGATGAGCCAGATGGTGTTTATCTGATTTCTTTAAATCAAAAATATCGCCCTATCCAAGTTTTGGAATCTGACTCTTTTAAAATTTTTGGAAAAGTAATCGGGAAATGCAAAGGTGCAGAAATTCCGGGATTTCATTAGATTTCAACAGCAGGTTCATGATCCTGCTGATAACAATAAGCAAAGGAAGTAATTGAATGGCAATCAATAATACATTAAAAGATATTCGTGAAGAACGGAATCTCATTCAAGCAGATTTGGCTGAAGCCATAGGTTCCTGCAGCCAGACTATAGGCCGCATCGAACGTGGAGAACGTAATCCCTCTCTTGAGATTGCAATCCGGCTGGCTCATTACCTGAAAGTGCCTGTAGAAGATATTTTTCAAGTTGAAGACTGAAGCATAACAGCCGAAAAACCGAGGAGTAAAATCCCCGGTTTTCCTTTTGCTCAAAAATCACTGTAAACCACTTACATTTTCTTCTTTTCCGCCTGCTCCGTCAATCAGGTCATAACTCATATCTAAAAAGTCCAGTACCTTTGCTTCGCTGACCGAACCATCCAGTAAAATCGTGATCCAGTGCTGTTTATTCATATGATACCCAGGTAAAAATCCATAAGTCTGAATAATCATATTTGTCATGTCCGGATCACACTTTACGTCAATGATATCAACCAGCTCTCTTCCTTCTAATCCCAGTTTCGATTTTTCAACCGTCATGATCACTGCATACCATTTTCCATTTTTATGTCGGAGTACTGCACTGTCCGGTAGTTTACTCCATAGATATTCCGGAAGTGTGCCATACTGTTTCTGCACATATTCAAATATTTCTTCTTTCTTCACAATCCATTCAACTCCTGATTCTTCTGATATCCTGTCCATAATCTTACCACATTTTTGTTCCCTATACTACCTGTCAAATTCTTTTGCATTTTCCCGGTTCTCCTGACTTTAACTAATAGAAGGATAAAACAGCAAGGACAGGAAGTGAGGATACACTTCCGGAAAATCCCAATTTAGGGTACCCTGCCCTAAATTGAAAAATGCTGAAAGCAACGATACAACTGCCCTCTCAGAAAGGAGAACCCGCCAATGGCTGAAAGAAAGAGAAACAAAGAAATCCATTTCTATGTCACAGAAGAAGAACGGAAGCTTATCCGCAGAAAGATGATTGAATCAAAGACCAAAAACATGGGAGCTTATCTTCGCAAAATGGCAATCGACGGTTACATCGTCAACACAGATACCACTCCACTGAAGAAACAGTATGAGGAAATGCACAAGATTGGTGTAAATATCAACCAGATTGCAAAAAAGGTAAATACCACCGGAAATCTATATCCGGAAGAAATGCAAGAATTGAAAGAGATGGTGAAAGAATTATGGCGTATCTTAAGATCTTCCCCATTAAAGTAACAGACAAGAAAGCTCTGGACTACATCACAAATCCAGATAAAACAGAAGAAAAACTGTTAGTTTCCAGTTTTGGCTGTTCCCCGGAAACTGCAGATCTTGAATTTTCTATGACAAGAGAACTGGCAAAAAAGAATGGAATGGACAAAGGCGATAACCTGGCATTTCATCTGATCCAGTCATTTAAACCTGGAGAAGTTGATGCCGAAACTGCCCATCGCTTAGGACAACAATTTGCAGATGAAGTGCTAAAGGGAAAATATGAATATGTGATCAGCACCCATGTTGATAAAAATCACATTCATAACCATATCATCTTCAACGCTGCAAGTTTTGTTGATCATCACAAGTATGTTTCTAATAAGCGGAGCTACCATAAAATCTGCCGGATCAGTAATCACATTTGCCATGAAAATGGACTTGCCACCAGTATGCCAACCGGAGAAAAAGGTAAAAGCTATAAAGAGAACATGGAATATCATCGTGGCACCAGTTGGAAAGCTAAACTTCGTGTTGCGGTTGATAAGGCAATCTGGTCTTCTATCAACTATGAGGAATTTCTGCAAAAGATGCAGTTAGCAGGATATGAAGTTCGACAGGGAAAACATCTGTCCTTCCGTGCACCGGAACAGAAAAACTTCACTTATATGAAATCTCTCGGAAGCTATTATTCGGAAGAAAATGTCCGTATCCGTCTGGCTAAAAATCGTAGCAAAGCGAAAGCTCCAAAGCATCTGTCCAGAGAAGCTCGCCTATATATCAATATCTCCACGTATGTTACAACCGGCAATCGAGAAGGCTTTGAACGATGGGCAAAACTCAATAATCTGAAAGAGGCAGCCCGCACCTTCAACTATCTTTCCGAAAATAACCTGCTGAATTATGAAGATTTCCAGCAGCATCTTTCTGATGTTAATGCTTCTGTTAAAGCGGCTGAGCAGAGAATAACGCAAATCAACAATGATCTGAGCACGCAGAAAGTCATTCAAAAACACTGTGATTCTTACCGGCTCTGTCGTAAAGTGATTGAAGATTGCAAATCCGCTAAAAATCCAAAAGCATACCGGACCAAACATCAGGCAGAATACCAACTCCACGATTCACTAAAAAAAGAGCTTCAGGACCTCGGTGTTACCAAAATCCCAAGTTCTAATAAAATCCAGAAGCGGATAGAAAATCTTGAATCTGAACTGGCTGCTACTGTCCGGGAAAAACAGGAATTTCAGAAAAAGCAAAAGACACTGGATATCATTAAACAGAATTTCACAGCACTGCTTAATGCTCCGGAGATGCAAGTTCCCGTATCAGGAAAAGAGCTAGCTCTTTAAAAAGAAGAGGTACCTACTTAACGGTGCCTCTTCCTTTCCATCTAATCTATTCTTGCGCTACCATATCACACTCGCACCCAAAAGTAGTCCACGCATACTTATTTCAATCAAAAAAGAAAAAGAGCATATGAATTTGATTGATTCCATACACTCTATATTTATAATCTTCATACTTATTTTGCCATGTCAAAATACCCGATCATTTGAATCGCTGTATCATGATCTAAAGCTTTCTTTTCATGATGCTGCTTTAGTTTAAGAAAGGATTCATCACTGACACAGTGTTCAATACGGCAGGCTTCAGTTTCCGCTATATTGGGGCTGACTCCAGCAGATATAAGCTGTTCCTTAAAGAATTTATGTCGCTCATAAATTTTCTCTGCAACTTTTCGCCCTTCCTCTGTTAAATAAATAAAGTGCTTATCGTCCTTTGTAAGAAAACCGCCGTCACATAAAACATTAACTGCATGGCATACGCTAGGCTTTGAAACTCCTACATAACGGGCGACATCTACCGAACGTACCTCTCCCATTTTCTTTTGAAGTACTAACACGGCTTCTAAATAATCTTCTCCTGACTCATATAGGTGCATTTAAATCCTCCAAACATATAAGTGTAGACTATTCAGTACCCAACAACCAGTTGGGACTTCGTCCTCCCATTGTTTAAGCTGTATAATAATTAGGCATAAATCTAGCTATGTATCCTGGATCATATGTATTTAAAAAACTCAATCAGCCATTCATTGCCACCGTTCATTTATCCAAGTCGAACTACCATCGTTCGTTTGAGTTCACAGAAAATAGCGTCAGGAACGCAGAAGACTTTTTAACTAATTAGCAACTATACATTTACTTACATTTCAACGTGAACGATTTCCATCACTTTTTTAATCCAAGCTTGACTTCTGATTATTTTCTCTTTTACATATTCTATATTTTTCAACCTCTTGTTTTTTGTTTTGAATAAACCCCAGAATAGTTTCTGCTACAATAATCCAATCAGGATCTAACATCATTGCATGACATATATTTGGAAAAATTACAGTTGTTGCCCCTAAATCATTTCCCATTTTAACCAAGTCATTTAATATAATCCCTCTATCCGCAAAACTACCAATAATTATTATTTTTTTATCATTCGGCAAATATGGTAATATAAATGGTTTTAACAATTGGATAGATAGCTTAAAAGAAACTTTGGCAAATTTTTCTTCGTAGTTCTGAATAACACTTTTGTTTAATCGATTCGAGAAATAAATATCCGATAAATTATATGAAGAAATATGTTTACCAAAAATACTAATATAATTTTTAAACATACCTCTATTAGTAGCAGGTGCTAAAAGTACAATTTTTGAAGAAATATCTGGAAGTAAATCTAATAACTTTAATGCTATAATACACCCTACTGAATGAGCAACTATAACACACGAATTATCCAATTTTTGAAGAATTTTTTTACAATCTTCTATATAATCATTTATTCCAAATTTATAAATTTCTCCTTTTCCTCCACTCTCTCCATGTCCTTTAAAGCTAAAACAGCATATTCCATATCCTTTGCTTTGAAAAAAAGGTATAAAATGTTCCTTCCAGCACCATGCCCCAAAAGATGAACCATGTATAAAAACTATCGTCTCCTTCTCCTTATTTTCTTTAATAAATATTTCCAACATTTCGTTTTCTTTCATTTTTACCGCTAAATATTCCAACCTTCCGCTTGTTCTCGTATATTAATGAATTTTTTATAAATCCCCTCTTGTCGAACAAGCTGGTTATGAGTACCTTTCTGCACAATTTTACCTCTATCTACCACTAAAATCTGGTCGGCATGCTCAATCGTAGCTAAGCGATGAGCAATAACAATGACCGTTTTTCCGATAGTTAATTCGCTTATTGCCTGCTGAATCAAATGTTCATTTTCCGGATCAATACTTGCTGTGGCCTCATCAAGGATAACGATATTCGCATTTTTTAAAATCGCACGAGCAATCGATATACGTTGCTTTTCACCACCTGAAAGCGTAGATCCGCCTTCTCCAATAACAGTTTGATAACCGTTGGGGAGTGCCATAATAAAGTCGTGACAACGTGCTTTTTTTGCTGCGGTAATTATTTCTTCTTGTGTAGCACATAGATTTCCAAAACGAATATTGTTTTCAATCGTATCGTGAAAGAGATAAACCTTTTGGAATACCATAGAAATATTCCGAAGTAGGCTGTCACAAGTCATTTGGCGTATATTTTCACCGCCGATAATGATTTTTCCATTATCCACATCATAAAAACGAGCAATCAAGTTACAAATGGTTGTTTTACCACTACCGGAAGGCCCTACAATCGCTGTTGTACTCCCTTGTAGGACCGAAAAACTAACATCATTAAGGACGGGGGTTTTGTCATAAGAGAATGTAACATTTTGAAATTCAATATCTGTATTTTTTAGCTTAATATCTTTTCCATCTTTATCAATGATTTTAGCATGTTCAATACGCTCCAGCTTATCCAGCGTTGTATCAATGATCTCCAACACATGTGCCGCATTGTTCATTGATTCTACACTGCCAAAAATCATAAAAGAAAACATATCTAACATGAGCATAGTAGGCAAATCCATGTTTCCATTAAAAGTTAGAAAGGCAGCAACTGCTACAATAGCAATCGAAGCGGCTTTTAACGAAAATAAATGCAAACAGTTAAATGGCATGTATTCTACTTCAATTTTAATGTTGATTTTCTTGCTATCATTATAAGCTTTCTTGATCCCTGCAATAGAAATACCTTCCTGCTTAAAAGCCTTTACAACCTGCATACCACGCAGATACTCTATCGAACTTTCTACCATGTCATCTTGTGCCTTTTGATGAACAGGGGCATTTTTACTACTCCTCTTTTCCAACAAATGTAAAAAGAGTGCTGATAGCAATACTCCAATCAATGCGATTCCACCTGCAAGCGGACTGTAAAACATAAGGAATAGAATTAAAACAATGACAGTGATATAGCCATTCACTACTGTATTTACCATATTCATTGCAAACATTTCCATAAAAGACAGATCAGTCGTTGCCGCCGCAGACAATTCTCCCATGTTGTTCTTACTGAAAAATCCTAAAGATACTCTTTTTAGAATATCTCCAAGCTGGATTCTTTCATCAGCCGTAGCTTCATAGCCTACACTTTCTTGTGTTATAGCTCGAAGATAAGAAAATAAATATCTACCTAATACTGCCAAAATCATTGCACCAAGCAATAACCAAATATCTCTACCGTCTAAAGAAGCTATACCACGAAAATCGTCTAAAACAGCACTCATTCCTTTCGCTGCCAACATAATCGGAACTGCTGTAAAAATGCTATGAAAAAAAGCGTAAATAAATCCTATATAGATGCGTTTTTTGTATCTTCCAGTCCAATGAATCAAACGATTAACAATACGAAACATACTTTTTTACCTCCTTCCTTTAGAGCTGGCAGACCAATTTTGTGCCCCAATATGGGCCTCCCACATATCCTTATATAAAGTGTCTTTTTCCAAAAGCTGCTCGTGTGTTCCAACATTTTCTACTTGTCCATCTTTTAACACGATAATTTGGTCGGCATTTTTAATCGTGGAAAGTCGGTGTGCAATTACTAACAGTGTTTTGCCCTTTGTCAATGCGGCAATAGACTGTTGTATTTTTTCCTCGTTTTCTTGATCGGTAAAGGCAGTTGCTTCGTCCAAAATTACAATGGGTGCATTTTTCAAAATCATACGAGCAATCGATATGCGCTGTTTTTCACCTCCGGATAAGCGGTTACCAGCGTCACCGGCTAGTGTGTCATACCCCTGCTCCAGTTTCTTTATAAATTCATCACAGCAAGCCGCTTTCGCCGCAGCATAAACCTCATCATCAGTGGCCTGCGGATTTCCAAGCCGGATATTTTCTTTAATGGAACAGTTAAACAAAAAATTATCCTGTGTGACAAAGCTTATAAGATCAGTAAGCTGAGTTAATGGGATTGTACGAATGTCTACGCCGCCAATTTGGATTGCACCATCACTAATATCCCAAAAACGAGCAATTAAACGGGCAATTGTAGATTTCCCTCCACCGGAAGGGCCTACAAGAGCAGTGAATTTACCTTCAGGAATTTGAAGATTAATATTAGAAAGCACTTGTTTTCCACTTTCCTTATCATAAGAAAAAGAAACATTTTTTAGTTCAATATTTTTCGTGTTTACTGATACTTCCTGCTCTGCGTCCGGTAATTCTTCCACATGAAGCAGTTTATCTACATCATGTACGGCATATTCTACTGTTTTTGTTTCGTTAACATAGGTTGTGAAATTCATCAGCGGTCCAACAATACCAAGAGATAAAATCAAGCACATGACCAAGTCCTGTGGTGCAAGACTGCCACTCAAATATAAATACATACCAATCGGCAGTGTCCCTAAAAAAGTAGATGGGAGAACTGCAGAAATAAAATTCATCAGTTTCCACGTGCTTTGATACCATTTCAGGGTATAATCCTTAAAGGACTGGACTGCTTTTGTAAATTTCTCGTAGGAACTGGACGATTGGTTAAATGCCTTAATAACCTCAATCCCTTCTACATACTCAACGATAACGCCATTGACATAATTATTGGCTTCCATATAGTCTGCGTACAATTTATTAAAGTTCTTCATCATTATGGCGAAGGCAATAAAAGCAAGGGGAACTGTTACCAACATGGCTAATGCCATTCTCCAGTCAATACACACCAAATAGATAAATACCGCCACTGGTAAAAGTAGATTAGAGATACACTCAGGAATCATGTGCGCCAATGGTAATTCTATTGTTTCCACTCGATCTACCAGTACACTTTTCAATTTACCAACAGATTCCCCAAGTACTGTACCAAGAGGTGCTTTCATCAATCGTTTTGCAAGACTTAAACGAATATTCTCCAAAATAGTATATGCAGAAATATGCGATAGGCTGGTTGAGATTCCGTAAAGCAAAAAGCGTACTGCATACGCTCCGAGTCCAATTAAACACCACTTCCAGACCTCTGTCATCACAGGAGCGCCGCCAATAAAGAGTGAGATAATCTGATAAACACTCCAATAAGGTATTAGACCAGCAATAACACTGATTACCGCACATAACACGGATAACACAATTTTAGCTTTGCACTGTGAAGCAAAAGAGAATACAATAGAAATCCAGCTTTTTTGTTTCATTTTGCTTCCTCCTTAATAAAAAATTAGAGAATACCATACACTGATACTCTCTAATTATTACAGTTTTCTTTATTTGCTGCCACTCTGAAAAGGTGGGTTTTACTCCATTTAGATTTTAACTTTTCTATATGCTAAAGGAGTTTTTCCCTTTACGTTTTTAAATGCTTCGGAAAACTTGCTTGTATTAGCATAACCCACTTTCCCTGCAATAACCGTGATTGGCTCGTCCGTCTGCATGAGTAAAGAAGCTGCCAAATCCATGCGATAATTTCGCATATAAGTGTAGATTGCCGTACCGTAGACACCCTTAAAGCACTGCTTCAAAGCAGAAACAGAAATATCATATTTCGCAGCTAATTCTTCCATCGTAAAATGACGTTCCGGATTGCTTGTCATAAATGCCATGATTGCTTTAACTTTTTCCACTTGCGTTTTATAAAAATACGGTCGTTCTTCTCCTAAAACGGAAGGATCTACTGTTTTTAAGGCAACAAGCAATTCTAATACTTTTACTCTCAAGTATTCTATACGAATAGAATCCGGAACCTGATAAAGCTCGGAAATCACATGATCAAAAATAGAATTGCCGTGCATGATAAACGGACGATTTTTTAAAAGAAATAATTGTTCCAAACTTTCAAGGTTAATCGAAAATATAGATAGCAATTCACTTAATCCTGCTATAGCGTCAGGTACAGAAATTGTTATAGTAATCCCATGATAATGACTCACAGGGAAACTACAATGCTTATTTTCGGTAGCAGAACTATCCAGCATAATATCACCTGAAGCAAGATAGAGATAAGCGCCATTACTTACTTCCCATTCAATTCGGCCTTCCCTGCAATGATGAATTGAAATTGTATGAATACTGTTCTTGAATTTTCGAGGCGGGCAGTTTCCCATATGAAAATCATTATACATTACACCAATACTGGGGTAGACTTCATAAAAGGTCATTGTTCCATCACCCGTTGAATTTTTCATCTGGTAGACAGAGCACGCATTATCATGGCAGAGCAGTTTCATATTCTGTTGTAAAAAAAACTGATCATCCCCCTTCATACTGCTTCACCTCAATTTCATAAAAAATCCTTTCAAGTGTTGAATTCCCTTTTCATCCAGCGCATATTGTTCTTGGATTTCTCCATGTTCTAAATGTAAAATATGAGTACAACAACTGACAATCAGCTCATAATCATGGGTAATCACAAGTGAAGTTTTCCCCATGTTTTGTATGGCTGTCAATTCTTTCGCAACTTCTTTCATGTGCTGCAAATCTAAACCACTTGTAGGCTCATCAAATACTAAAATTTCTCGTTCGGAAATCAATGCTGTTGCAATTGCTACCCGTTGCTTTTGTCCGCCTGATAAAGCCATTGGATGCCAATCCTTAAATTGTAATAAATCCAATCGTTTTAGTACCTGTTGAGCCTTTTCCGAATTAGGATCTGCCATACTAATAAGCATTTCTTCTTCGGTACTTTCAGTAAACAATTGATGATTGACATCTTGCATAACCATGTAGCAATGAGATAATCTTTGTTTTCTATTATACCGTTTTTCACCTATATGCACAATGCCTTTACAATGTTTCTCTAACCCGCAAAGACAACGAGCAAAAGTTGATTTTCCAGCCCCATTGTGTCCAATCACAGCAATAATACCACCTTGCGGTAATGAAAGCGAATCAATATGGAGAGCTTCAAGCTGCTTGGTATAAGAAAAGTGAAAGTTCATACATTGAAAAAAATCATTTCCCCCTGTTGTAAACCGGGCAGAAACTGGAAATTCAAAAAGGTTAAAAGGTCGTAATCCCATTTGAATTTGTTTCTCTGCTGATAAGGAAAGGGCTTCCGTAGCAGAATAATCTTTTTCGACTTTACCTTCTTTTAAATATAATACACGATCAATAAGATTACATAAATAATACAATCGGTGTTCTGCAATCACAATGGTTTTTCCCTGTTGTTTCCAAAGGTGCATCATACGTCGTAAATCTTCTGTTGCAGACATATCTAAGTTAGAAGATGGTTCATCCAAAACCATAATATGGGGATTACTAACCGATACCGAAGCGCAAGCTATTTTTTGTTTTTCTCCTCCAGACATATGAAAGATATTTTTCCCCATCAAAGCATCAATACCAAATTGTTCTACAGTAGATTTTATACGCTCTGCAATTTCATCTTCCGGTAATCCTTGATTTTCACAACCGAAGGCAAGCTCGCTGGTAGAGTCCACCGTAAAAAATTGTGTACGTGGATTTTGAAATACGCTTCCTACATACTTGGCTGTTTCGTAAAGAGGAACCTGGCTAATGTTTCTCCCATTCAATAAAACTTCTCCAGTCAATTTTCCTTCATAGTAATTGGGAATAAGCCCGTTAATTAGACGAGTCAAGGTGGTTTTTCCGCAGCCGGATTGCCCGCATAAAAGAATCACTTGTCCGTCTGGAATTGTAAGATTAATGTTTTCCAAGCCTCCTGTGTCCTTTCCACCGGCATAACGGAAGTTGATGTTTTTCAGTTCTATCATGAAACCACCTCCTAGTTATTTGATAAAAAATCCTATCCAGCCCAAAATTGAGATAATACCAAACACAATATCCAACAGGCCGAAACCAATACTACAGATATTAGTGCGTTTTTCAGGTGCGCCAAGTCCCCGTGTCAATGCTGCTGCTGATAATTCTTCACCTATTTTGGCTATGGACATCATCAAAGGAACAACACGATATTCCAACATTTTCATAGGACTACGAAAAGTTGTAATTCCACGCATTTTCATAGCGTCACGAATTGCAGCATATTCCTCTTTCACCGTAGGAAAAAAGCGGAATACAACCGATAAAGGAATCACAACTTTCTGCGGAACATGTATGCGTTCCATTGCCGCCACAAACTCACTTACCGTTGTTGTACTAATAAGGTAATAGCCCATAACAAATCCAGGCAGCATGTGGGTATAAATTCCACTGGCAGCATTCAAAATAATATTCCATACACCTGTAAGCATGGGGATTATTAAAAGTTCCAGTGTATATAGAATAATGTAAGTAATCGAAAACCTTGCAGCAGCTTTAAAGTGCTTTGACAGCAATAGAAGAATAATTGGCAAGGCGACAAGGCAAGGACGAATAATATTCATGATACCACCTGTGCCGCCCGCCATTGTAATCGTACTTACTGTAAGCGTAAGAAAGATTTTCGTTCGAGGATCAATAGGAATAACAGAATTCCTTTCAAATTTTAAGGTAGTTGCGGCAATCATTAAGCAATCCCCGCTTTTTTAAAATGCTTTTTCAGTACAACTCTACCAAGGAGTGCCCCTAAAATGCCACCAATGAATGTTACCACAAACAAAACTGGAAACATCCAAGCAGGTGTATAGGACGCCAAAGTCGCTGTATATTCTGCACCGTAATTGCTTTCGAGAAAAGCAAAAAATTCTGTGCGGGTAAGAAACATGCGACTTACATATCCCATAATCCAAAGAGAAAATACGCCGTATCCCAACAAAGTAAACTTCCAGCTTTGATATTTTCCGGCTTTCAAAACTAAATCACCTAATACACCGAAGACCACACCGAATATTAATACTAAAACGCCTGCACCAATTAGAACATTCAAAAGTCCAAGAATAATTCCTGTTAAAGTAACCATTCCAAATTTTTTAACTTTTGTTAAATACAACATGAATGGGATCCCGCATAAAATCGGGCATACCAATCCGAGTAGCGGAATGAAAATTGGAATATACCCTAACATCATTCCTGCAAAGAAAATCACAAAATAGATAGCTGTAAAAATACCCACATTTATCAAATCTTTTGCTTGCATTCTTTTTGAATTATTCATCGTTCTACCTCCAATTAGTTTTATCTAACTCCATAGTTTAGCACCTTGATATTTTTTTACAACTCCATTTGGTTTAAAAAAACTCCATTTAGACTATTTTATAGCATATAGCGCAATTTCTTCAGCATGAATTAGCGTTGTATCAAAAACTGGTACCTTCATTCTTTCTTGTTTTATTAATAACCCTATCTCCGTACAGCCTAAAATCACTGCCTCAGCCTCGCTCGGGCAGTATCTATAAATAATATCAGAATAAATCTTTTGCGATTCTTTCTTTATTTTTCCTTTACATAATTCTTCGAAAATAATGTTATGAATAACTTTTCTTTCATCTAGATTAGGTATAATAATATCTATTCCATTTTTTCTAAATTTTTCCTTATTAAAACCTTCCTCCATAGTAAATCTAGTTCCTAATAATAAAGCAGATTTTATTTTGTTTTCTTTCATTCTTTTCGATGTGGCATCTACTATATGCAAAATCTCCATATCGGTCTTTTCTCTAATAGCTGGTATGCATTTATGCATTGTATTAGAACAAATAGCAATAAAGTCAACATTTTCTCTAACTAAACCTAGTGCTGCTTCTGTTAATAAATAGTTGGAAACATCCCAATTTCCTTTTGATATCGTGGTTTCTATTTCTTGAAAATTTATACTATGCAAAATACAATTAGCAGAGTATAATTCCCCTTTTTTTTTGCTAATAGTTTCATTTATTATTCTATAATATGGCATTGTGCTCTCCCAACTCATGCCTCCTATTAATCCTATTTTTTTCATGAATTTCTCCTTTATATCTTCTACATTATTAAATCTACACTATTATTCAAAAATCAAAAGACTATCTATATGGGCAGATTGCAAAACACCTAACAGGAAACCCCGTTCCTCCTACTTGTTTTGCAAACAAACATATTATTATCCCTCCCGACTCTGTAACTTTATCTAAATTCGCAAGCATTTCAACCTGATATTTATCACTTTTTAAAATAAAGCATTCTGCTTTAAATGGACTTTGGTTTTTATTTGCTGGCGGATCTGTATCAAACGTCTCATGTCCAATACTTCCTATCTTTCTTTGAGTGATTAAAAATTCAACTGCCTCTATACTCCAACCTGGATAATGTGCCTGACCTTTGCTATCACAATTTTCAAAAGCTTTCTGATCAGGCCATCTTTTATACCAATCTGTACGCATTGCCACAAACGATCCTCTTGGAATAATTCCGTATTTGTCCTCATAATCCATAATATCTTTGATACTCAAAGCATAATCAGGATTGTTCTTTACTTTTTCTACACAGTTAATTACGCACAAAGGCAAAACACATTCCTTCAAATCTATTTCCTCTAATGTCCTTCCGCCTACATCTGCGTGAGCAGGAACATCTATGTGCGTTCCATACTGCCCTGGAAATGTATACATATATGCTCTCACAGGATACTGATCAAAGTCTAATTTTACTTCTCTTTTTAACGGATCAAATCCTGGCCAGCGTGGCGTTTCAGTTCCAAACCCATGAGTAAGATCTACCCATTTTAACCTTTTCATTTCATCTAATACAATATTTAGTTTCATACGTCTAACACCATATCCTTAATTTCTACTATTTTTTTATAAAACCATTCCATATTTAAACTATCCCATATTTCCCCTACACCATTTCTTTTTATTTTTCCTTGCTCGATCCCTATTGCGACTATTGCCGCTATAATTCCAGTAAGTCGATTCCAGTCTCCATAGTATATCATTCTTTTGGTCAATATATTTTCACTATAAATTTTAAAATAAATAGCTGTAAACTCCTTTTCATATAATAATTTTTCTTTTTCAAACGCTTTACTCAACCGATATGCAATATCTTTTATTTCTAAACTAGAATCACTATTTCTGGCCTCGAACATACTACTTATTATATCAGTTGTTTTAAATGCATTATAAAAGAAGGCTCTTTGTATCTTATGTTCTTTTATACATTTAGCAAAATGATCATTAATAACTGGAATACAAAACATTCTCCCAGCCGGTTGCGGTAAATCTTTCACATAATTAAAATTATTCACGTTTCTAACTTCACCGTTTTCTATGAATGACATTCCCTGATTATCAGGTGCTTTACAGCTATCAATCATATCCAAGGATGCAGAATACGAAAAATCACCTGCACCTGTAAAATACACCTCAATAGCTTTGCTGTCATTATATCGTTCTAAATAAAAGCTTATAAGCGCCTCTACTAATCCCGGATTGACTCCTGCTGAATAAACACAGTTTATTTTTCTTTTGTAGAAAGACTCATCAAACTTTTTTATCTCATAACAAAGATTATATTCTCCTGAAACTTCGATATAGTTTGTTTTTGTAGTTAAACATATCTTCGCTATCTTGTCCCTGATAATAGAAGAAGGCCCCACGCAGTTAATAATTGTACTACACTGCAAACAATATGATTCCAATTGTTTATTATGATTTATATCTAGATATTCATATTGAAGATTATTAGCGTCTATTTTACTAATTTTCTTCCGAGTAGCAACCATTATTTTTTTATTCTCTATCAAATTTTGTAATGCCAAAACTACGTTCTTACCAATCGAGCCATTTCCGCCTAAGATTCCAATACAGTTTCTCATCTTAACCTCCTTTATATGGCGGCCAAAAATATAGATATATTATTTTAGCCGCCTTTTCATTCTCTAAAAATCGCCCAATATATCTGCTAATAATTCAGCATTTTCTTTTTGTTCAGCGCATGTTACATGATTGCCCTCCACTTCTATCACATTAAAATCTCCAAAACAAACATCTCTCCAAAAATCAAGTGTTTGTTCTACATTAGCAAAAAGAAATTTCATTTTTTCTTTAGCTAACAGATACCTTACTTTTCCTAAGTATGGATATGGTTGCATCTTAGCTCCTCTCCAACTGGCTTTATTCGTATGATATGTAGATAGCAATAAGGATTTAGTTGAATCATTTTTGTCAGGAATACTATTCGCATATATTTCAAAACGTTCACTTTCATCCATACTAGACAATTTCGTTATGACTTCTTTTAATCGTTTACTAACTCCCACATCTGAGGTAACATAATTTAATAAACTGTTCTTTTCTAGTCCTTTATCATTTTTTCTTATTAACTCTGAAATTATATTAAATAGCTCTTCATCTATTTGAGTATTCTTAAAGATTTTTCCATAACTCAAAAAATAGTTAGGTAAAAATATAATTTCCGAAACTAATGAATCCATAATATCGTATGTCGAAGGATAACTGTCTATCAAAGCTATATCCTTAATTTCTATTCCCGCTTCGATCAAATAGTGAGCCGTTTCAATAGCTATCAATCCTCCTAAACAATATCCAATTAATTGGACCGATTGAGGTTTTTCCCTAATAATAAGCTGTGTATATTCAGAACTAATAGTTTTGACTAAACATTCTGCCGGTATATGCGTATACCCTTCCATATCATTAATAGTTATGCTTACAACAGGTCCCTTGTTTTGGGCCACTAAATGTTCAATAACAAATCTCATTGAATTCATCGTCCCAAATCCTGCATGAAATACCACTCTTAAAGGTCCCTTGCCACCTCCATATACCGTCAGTTTCCCTATACTATTTTTTGTTAGTTTTTGTTCAGCAATACTATCATTTCTTTCAACCTCCATGTGCAAATACTCAGAGAGTTCTTTTATAATAGGTACATTTAAAAGTCTACGTAATATCATATCAAAAGATATCCTTTCCGTTTTAAATGTACTTTTTATATAATCTCTTATTTTCCCTGCGGATTGCGCTAATAAAAGAGAGTCAACACCATACTTGTATAAATTCTCATTTGGTTCAACACCATCTCTTCCTAAAACAGTGGCTACTATTTCACATAATTCTTTTGTTAAACCATTTTCATATTCTATAATATTGTTTGTAGCTTTTTTACCTTGATTTCTTTCCCATATAATATCGCAAAAGTTTTGTAACTTTTTTCGATCAATCTTGCCATTCTGATTTAATGGTAACTGATTCAAGATATAATATTGATGTGGAATCATATATGCTGGTAAGTATTTTGTTATTTCTTCACCAATTTTTCTTATTTCTATATTTTCATATCTATAATTAAATTGTTTCACAAATACTTTTATATTCCCAGCTTCTATACAATTGTTATTGGGGTAAACATATGTTTTCCCAGGCTCCATTTCTAAAATATGAAGCCACTCTGTTTTTGACAAATAGGATTTCGTTGAACGAATATTATCTGCCGGTTTTTCCATCATTAAAATTTGAGAAACTAAAATCCAAGGTTCTTCTATAATTGGTTCAGTGAAAACAAGCCACCCATTGATACTAATCATTTGTCTAATATAATTTAAAGTCGCCCTAATATCCTTTGCATTTTCAAGCACGCCAACTGCAAGAACTATATCAAACTCGTTCTGTAAAAAACCATAGTTTTCAAAGGAACTATTCATATCACAATACTGATACTTAACATTTGGATAAGAGCTCAGGTACGTCTTGCCCCTAGCAAGAAAAGAATTAGAAACATCTGTAAAATAGTAATCATATTCTATTTTATTTTTATTCAACATTTCTAACACTCGCTTACTTGTAAAGCCGGTACCCGCTCCTAATTCTAAAATACGAATTCTTTTTTTGGCTTGGCTTACAACAATCTCTGATATTACCTTTACGATATAACTGTTATAATAATCCGAAAAGATATTATTGTTATATATAGCCTCTACATATTTAAAATTGCCTTCAGGATATAAAATATCAACAGGATTTTTTTCTCCATTAAGAGTCTTTATTAACTGTTGGCTACTTTCCTCAATATAATTAATAAAATTAGCATCTCCGACAAACTGTTTCCACTGTTGTTTTACTTCTTCCCATGTATATGGACAGTTAAGAACATCTATTGCCTTTGGGGTATAATTGTAACTTCCGTCCTCCTTTTTAATCAAATAATTTTCTCGTAACATATACATAAGCCAATACTTTAGAATCCAGCTTTTATCAGACTTCATAACCGAATCAACCATTTCTTGATTGAAATTCGTCTTCTTATCATTAAAAAGCAAATCAAACTGTTGCAAACATTCTAACATTGCTTTAATGGATAACGTGTCTCTTTGTATGATAACATTTTTAATTTTATCTCTATTTATTGGAATATCGTTCCAAACATTCGTTTGGTTCATTTTAAAACCCTGCTCTGAAAAAAGTTGAACACTTTTTCTTTCCTTTTGCTTAGGGCTAATAAAACCAATCAATTGCTTATCACTTTTTTTAGTATTTGTCACTACGCAAGCTTCTTTAACATTAGTATTTTTTAATAAAGCTGCTTCAATTTCTCCAAGTTCTATTCTAAAGCCATTCAATTTTACTTGATTATCTTTTCTTCCTAAAAATTCAATTTCTCCATTTGGCAAATATCTTCCATAGTCCCCAGTTCGATATAATGTATTCCCCGTTTTTTTATGTACGATAAAACTATATTTTGTTTTCTCTACATCTTTTAAGTATCCATCCGCTAAACTATTGCCTCCTATAAATAATTCTCCTGATACCCATGTAGGTGCATCCTCTAATTCACTATTCAGAACATAAAATTTCTGATTAGGCAATGGTCTTCCGTAAGGAACACTCTTTTGCTGTTTATCAGATTCTAAACATTTATGATATATAGACCATATTCCACCTTCTGTTGCGCCACCTAAACTTACTACTTCTGCACTTGGTATCACATTGTCTATTTCTTTTAAAAGAGAAACTGGTATCCAGTCTCCAGACAACCATATATCTGTTAATAGTTCTATTTCAAAAGAATTCGTTAAGCAATATGACACTAACATCTGCAATAGTGCTGGAACAGTATTCCACATATTGATATTATACTTACGTATTAAATTCAACCAATGTTCAGGATTAATACGTTCTTCATCGTTTGGGTATACAACTGTTCCTCCACAAGATAAAATTCCAAATATATCAAATACAGAAAGATCAAAATTCAGCTTTGATAAACCTAGCACAACTGGTCTTTTAGGTATTCTTAAAGTTTCTCTGACTCCTTTTATAGTATTAGAAGCAGCTTTATGAGAGATAACAACCCCTTTCGGAATACCTGTCGTTCCAGATGTAAAAATTACATATGCTCGTTTATCAATACATATATTTTCACATTCTATATCATTCTTAGAAGAATATTTACTGCAATTAATAATCGTTATATTTGCATTATTTAATTTAGCACTTTCATTATCAACTAAAACGTAACGTAATTCGGTCTGTTCTAAAATGCTATTTAATCGTTCCAATGGCTGCTCTTGATCCAATGGTACATACGCTCCGCCTAAACATAAAATACTGATTATTGCTGCAATTTCAACATCCGAATGCTTCATCATAATACCGACCAGTTCATTATCTTTTAATTTGCAACATTTGAGCTTTTCATATATGCCCGATATTTTTTCTCCCAACTCTTTGTATGATGTCTCATGATCATCTTTAACAACCGCTATATTATCTGGACACATATGTATTTGTTGAATGATATCAAAATGTAACGGTTTTATCTCATAATTATATTTCGTAGCATTTATGATGGTTCGTATATTCTTTTCTTTCTTTGTTAAGGGATCAATACAAAAAGGCTCACTCCAATCCGACATCGCCATTAACTGTTCTAAGCCCTCCAGATATTTTATCATCGCATTTTCCATCAAATGTGCTGGAAATACACCTTTCCTTATGTCCCAATTAATCTGCAAATTACCGTTAATTTCGATAACTTGGCAATCCAAAAACACCTGCGGTGTTTGACTAATTCCATAGTCTCCCATTTCCAAGTAATCAAATCTATTATCATTTGTTCCTATAGCACTTGTAAAAACTATTGGTAGAAAAAAGTTATCACCTTCTTTTTCTTTGCGTAATTCTCTTAGGACTTCCATTCCTGAAAATAGATTATGTTCTACATTCTCTATTAATTCACGTTGAATAGCTTTTGCATTTTCTATGAATGCTTCTTGTTTTTTTACATCAATATTAAGCAAATTTATTGTTGTAAAATCTCCTAAGATAGTATCAACACTATGATTCTTAGATTCCCTATTCATTGTAGTCAAATTTAAGACAAAATTAGAATTTTCACAATACAAATCTAAACAAAACGCAAAGGTTGTTAATAGCACTATCGTTGGCGTTATTCCATATTGAGCCGCTTGCCTTTTTATTTTTTCCCATTGTTTAGATGATATCACTTGATTTAGTCTAAAGAATTCATTTAAGGGTTCTGTTGCTAAAACTGGCAATTGAGGTGCCTCATATACTTTTTGTATCTTATTTTTCCAAAAAAACTCATCTATAATATATTTAGATGACATTTGACTACTAACTCTTTCATAATAGTAGTGTTTAAAATTGTATGTAATATTGCTCAGCTTTTCTTTTTCAAAATACAGCATTTCAAATTCTTTCAGCAAAATCCAAATACTTGTCCAATCCATAATTAAAAAGTCAAATGACAAATGCATTAAACTTTTCCCATTATTTTTTGAAACAGCAACATCAAATAACGGCCACTTAGTTATGTCATAATACTTATGAGATAACTCATTTCGTATTTTCTGGATATGCGCTTTATTTTCTTCTTCTTGCCAAACAATCTTTAGAGAAGGAACCGATTCGATAACCTTTTGTTGCTGATTATCATTTATAACCAAACGCAAATTATCATGTCTTTCAATTAACATATCCCAAATCTTTGTAGTACGTTTTTGATCTAATAACGGAAATTTAACTTCAAAATATACATGGCTTGATACACCGCCATATCTAAAATTTTTGCCACGACCTAATAAATATGCTGATTGAATTTCTGTTAAATTATATTCTTCGTATGGCTTAGAACAATCACAGTCCTGTATCAACATTTTTTTATTACTTTGTAAAGTATCGATAATTTCATATTTATGTTGATAAATTTGGTCTTTATCGTCATCTTGAATTTTATTTTTTGCACGATAGTGCAATTCTCCTTTATCAATCCAAAATTCAATACCTTTATTGTATAAATCTATAATTAACTTTTTAATATCCATAATAAATTCAACACCTTTCTATTTTTGCATTATGGAGCATTCGAATATCTAATTCCTTATTTAATCCTTCAATACCTATCGAATTTATTCTAAAACGTGCTCCTATATGTATACGTATAAGCGATTCTTCTATAAGCATATTTGAAAGTGTTGCAGCATCCTTTTTGCTGTAAGTAATATCTATATACTTTATTTTTTTTGCCCCATTTTTGTGTGTGATTTTTTTTGGCTTTTGTGGAACATTGTATGCCGAAACCAAAAAAGGTAATTCCCCAGGTAAAATAGGCAAATAGCTAAATCGAACTTTTTCCCCTCTTATATTTTTCCTACTCCAAGTAATCACTTTGCTGGGATGTAAAATTTTTTTCTGTGCTTCTTTTCTGACTTGTTTAAAATTTTTAATATCTAGTCTATGTGTATCTGATGGTTCGATTGCAAAATCAATTAATCCTTCACAATCTTGACACCATTTTTTCCATCGTTCTTTCATTGCTTTCCCATAAATCAATCCAAAAAAACAAGAAAAAATTTTATCGCTTTTATGCATTTCTAGCAGTTCAATAAAGGTTCCTTCTCCAAACCATATAAATGCATTCCTAGATCTTCTACCACCCCTTTCTACAGTAAATCCCAATTCCTTAAAATCACTAATTCCCTGCTCAATACTTTTAACTTTAATTTGTATATGACTCAGTCTATACATATTCTTTCTCCTTCTGTAACACAAATAATCGCTGGTTAAACATGGTTAAACATGAATTACCATCAGGAAATCTATCAATCACTTTAAATCCCGACTTGGCAAATATGTCATACCATTGTTCTATAAGCAGAAATGTCAAATTCCCCTCTTTTCTTTCATCATTAGTTTCCTGCATCATAAATGCCTGTGATATTAGCATAGGAGCTGATTCTCCAACTGCTTCAACCAAAAAAACATATCCATCTTCTTGTAAAAGTTTGTTAATATCTTTCATTGTTTTTAATATATTTTTTGCATTATTTATAACTCCAACTGCCACAATAATATCGATATATGTTACTGATATCTTTTTTACATCTATCAACACATTATCAATATCTATTTTTTCAAATCTCATTCGTGATTGTTTACCGAACTTATCTCTTGCATTACTCAAAAAAAATTCTGATAAATCCGAAAATATGTAATTAGCATTTAAGCAGCCGAATTTTTTATATATTTCTTGAGTAGTTGCACCAGTTCCTGCACCTAACTCCAATACTGTAACTTCTTTTCCTTGTGCTATTGCATTTATATTTTGTGCAATCACATGATTGAGCTCTTTAGCAATTGCTGTTTCTGAATATAGCTCTGTTGCTATATCAAATCTGCCTTCTGGAAAGAGTAACCATGTAGGATTTACTTCCCCATTCATAATTCTTCCTAGTTGTTTTGCATTTTCGAAAAAATACTGAAAAATAGCCTTTGTTCCCAATTTCTCGGACCATTTAGCTCTTGCTTCTTCCCATACTCGCAAAACACTTTCCCAATCGATTTTTCCAGTATCAAAATAACACTCCTTTTCATTTGATAAGATATACTGTTCCTCATGTAAAAACTTAATCCATCTAAAGATTATATTTTCAAATTTTGACTGTATATCTAAATCATCTATAAGTTTTTTAACTTGATATGCCTTTAAAGGACTTATCTTTTCTATATTGTTTTGTAAATAAAACAGCATGGTAAAACAACAAGCCTTATTAAGCACCCTTAGTCCAACTTGTACATCAAATTCTTTATCTGTACACTCTCTTTGTAATATCCGATTAGATATATATGAATATTTATTTTTCTCTATAATCATCGGATATCCAAAATGATACATCAAATCTCTCCACTTTCTACACCGCAACAGTTGTTTTTGGATTCTTTTTGCCTCGCTTTTTTTATCTTCACAACATATCAAGTTAAAAAATTCTTCTATATCTTCTCTTATTGTATCAGGCCAAATTTCTGTAAATATCTTTTGTTGCGAGTCATTCACATCATATAAATAATACACGTTGCTTTCTTTCATACTTTCTGGCGCATTACTTTTTAATGAAAAGGGTATTAAATCCTCTTTAGGAAAGCGAACTCTAGGTTGCCATATGACTGGTCCATGTGGATCAATTAGAATCAATCGTCCTCCTGGAAATCCTATGCATATTTGAAAAAATAAATGAAGATATCCATCAGCCTCTTTATAATCAACCTCATTATGTCCTCTATATACAATCTCTAAACCATTTTCCTCCACAATAACTACTTGAAAGGGATTTGCATTAATAATTTTCCCTTTAACGGTAGTCGCACTATCCAACGGAATTATTCTATCCAATATTTCCATTAATGGATATGATACCTGCGTTGCAAAATCGACATTAATAAATAAAGGATCTGTCTCCTCTATTAATATTTGGGCATTAGTAATAAAATTTTCTACTGCTGGTAATTTTGTGTATAAATTTCCTAATGCAAATTTTTTATTGTATTTTTGACTTATTTGAAAACACTGTACAACTTCATTTATATTAATCGGTTGTTCAAAAATTACATCAATACCTTTTTCCATTAATTTTTGTGCAATTTTTACACCAGCGCCTCCCATAATCTCAGATTTTACTATCACACATGCAAAATCAATATCATCCGGTAGGGTTTCTACTGTTTGATATAATTTAAGATTATAATGATTGGCACATCTTCGGCTTCTATAACTTCCACTTGCTAGAATACCTACGACATCTACATCTGGCATATTTATTAACGCTTCCATATAAAACTGTCCGAATCTTGTACCGCACACAATTGCTTTCTTCATATTAAATGATACCTTCTTCCTCTACAAATATTGAAGATTTTTTCTCTTCAACTATCATAGCAATATCCTTTATATATGGATCTTCAAACAAATCTCCGAGATTATACTCTATATTAAATTCTTCTCTTATTCCATTGACAAATTTTATCGCTTTCAGAGAATCTCCTCCAAGTTCAAAAAAACTACTTTCTTTAGATATTTTTCTGAATCCTAAAAGATTACTCAAAATATCTAATACCTTTTTTTCTATATCAGTTAAATCATTATTCAACAATTCTATATTACGATTACTAACTTTAGGTAATTGAATCTCTGCCATTAACGCTTGTTTATTAATTTTTCCATTTTCTGTAAGAGGAAACTTCTCTAAAAAATAAGTTTTTCTTGGAATCATATATGCTGGCAATTCATTTTGTAATTGTTCTAAAACTTTATTCATACTAATATTTTCAACCATTCCGGAATTAGTAGCTAAAATAATACTATCTCCAACGCCTTCATAGTCCTCTACATCAACTGTGGCTACACTAACATTCTTGAATCCAGAATCTAATAACTTTTCTGACCATTTCTCTGCATTTAGTAAAGGTGTTCCTTGATATCTTCTTTCATCAAGAATCCCTGAATAGTTTTCTTCCAAGAATACAACTGTACACAACATCAAAATATTGTTTTTCGTATATTCTCGAATTACTAATTTCCCATCTGGCTTTAGCATCCTCCTTATATTAATCAATGTTTTATCAATATCCAGTGCACGATGCAATACATTGTCTAGTATTATTAAGTCTGCTTTCTTATAGAGATTTTCTTGATATAATCCAGTTTGTTTGAAATCATATTCGCAAACATCAAAATTTTTATATTTGCCAAACTTCCGTCTTGCCAATTCAAGATTTTTTGAATACTCGTCCACATATATATACCGTCCTTGTCCTTGCATCATCTCCAAGACCTTTTCCGTATTTTTACTCATTCGATTGCCTATTTCTACCACAGTCATTCTTGGTTGCTTCATAATAAGATTATGTTGCAAATTCAAAAATTCTTCTGTAACCACGTTTTGTAAAAAATTATATTTTTCCAATGTGTAAGGCAGTATTTTAAATGTTTTTTCTTGTATTGCTTGTATACTAGCCCCCTCTTTTTTCATTATTTCGATGCATATAGGTATATTAGAACACATTGCATTATACAAATCACTTATATCATCACTTGCCTTTATAATCCCTTGTACATCCGAAAAAAGTAAATTGCTTTTAGCAAAGTTATATCTATTATTTTGAAATTCTACAATTTCATTTTCACATAATACATTAAGCCACTTTTCCATTAGACTATAAAACTCTTTTCTAATATCAAGAGTATGGTTATATTCTTCTAATGTAAATGGGCTATCGCTTTTAATCCCCAACTCCATTAGTGTTTTTACCATAATCGAAAGGCATATTATACGAATATCTCTTTCACCACTTTTTAAGTGTTTAATACTCAAACTGTTTATTTCATTCTTTACTTTTTTCTGCAATTCATTAGAAAAAATACTAAAATCAATTTCTTCTTCGCTAGCATTCTTTTCTACTTCCGGAATTACAAATGCAACTATTGAATCATCTCCAGTTTTTATTACCTCGACTTCCTTAATACCTGGTATTTTCCTATAACCACTTTCAACTTCCCCCAATTCCACTCTATATCCATTAATTTTCACTTGATTGTCTATTCTCCCTAAAAACTCAATATTCCCATCTTCCCAGTACCGCCCCATATCACCAGTATTATACAATCTTTTTCCTGTTGTTTTCCTAATGATAAATTTCTCATCCGTTTTCTCTTTATCATTCAGATACCCCTGCGCAACGCCTGTCCCGGCAATATACAACTCTCCCGGTACCCAGTCCGGACAATTCTCCATATTTTGATCCAGAATATAATACCTTTGGTTCGCAAGCGGCTTTCCATACGGGATACTCCTCCATTCTTCTGGGATCTGTTCTGGAATTTCAAAACAGTTCGACCAAATACTAGCCTCTGTTGCCCCTCCTAACGCAACTATTTTTACATCTCCCAAAATGTTCCGTATTCTTCCCGGCAAGGATACCGGAATCCAATCACCACTCATTAAGATTAACCTCAGTGCTTTTGTATGCAGCTTTTTCTGGTACTCTTCATATTCAACCAGCATCTCCACAAAGGCCGGAACACTGTTCCATACAGTAACCTTCTCTGTATTCAATACCTCTACCCAGTGTTCCGGGTCTTTTACCCTCTCCGGATCAGGAATTACAATGGTCCCTCCAACACCCAGCATTCCAAAAATATCATACACAGACAGATCAAAATGAAGGTTCGAGATACCAAATGCTGTATCATTTTCCGTTATTTGATACCTGTTGTTGACATCCAGAATAGTATTTACCGCATTTCGGTGGCTTATCATAACGCCCTTTGGCATACCTGTTGTACCGGAGGTATAGATGACATATGCTAGATCTTCCGGTGCATTTTTTTCCTGCTGAACAGTTTCTCCAGCTTTCCGCCCGCAAACCGGAAGCGTTTTCCATTTTTTTAGCCAGCTCATCTGATTTTCTGCGCCTTGCTGTGTAAGGATAATCTCCGTCTCACTGTCATGGAGGATTTTCTCTATACGTTCCTGCGGATTATGGATATCAATTGGCAAGTATGCGGCACCGGCAAATAAGATTCCATATACTGCTGTAACCTGCTCCCAGCCTTTTTCCATCAGAACAGCCACTGTTTTTCCTTTTCCGGCACCTTCTCTCTGAAGCTTCTCGCAAATATACAGAGCCTCCTCTTTCAATTCCTGGTACGTCATTCTTCTCTGTACCGATACGACAGCTTCTTTCTCCGGAAACTTCTCTGCTGCCTCACAGAACAATTCATCTAAAGTCTTATCCTCAAATATCTTTTCTGTTTCATTGGCCATACGGCGCTTCTCTGAAATTTCAGCTTTTACTAACGTATTTCTTTCTTCTTCTACAATCGTCTGGTTCTCCGCAATGTTTCTAAGCAAGCTTATATATGTATGGAACATATCGTCCAACATTCCCGGATAAAACAGTTCCTCTACGGCATCCCAGAAAAGGCAAAGGCAGCCATCCATCTCTACCACCTGATGATCCAGCCATACCTGCGGCGTTTGGGAAATATTATAATTCAGTTTTCCAAGCCATTTTCCTTCATTCCACTGCTCTATTCCTAACCCACTGGTAAATACAACCGGCATAATTACGCCCTGCATATCACCTGTCCGTTTCTTTAACTCACGTTCAAACTCAACCGCACTATAGGTTGAATGTTCTAAATCCTCTGTAAGTCTTTGCTGGATTGCTTTCGCCCGATCTGCAAAGTTCCCTCCTTTTTGCTGGCACACTTCCAACAGCGTCAGTGTGGTAAAATCCCCAACCAGCTCATTTACCTCTGGATGCACAGGTTTACGATCAAATTGGGTGAGGTTAATCGTAAAGTCTTTATTACTGCTCCATAAACGAAGTGTTTCCGCATAAGCACTGATCAGAAGGACGGCAGGCGTTACCCCAATCTTGCCAGCAATAGCTTTGACAGAATCCCATTCTTCACTTGACAGTTTTGCGGTCCGTCGCCGAAATTTTTGGTCTGTAACCTGTTTTTCATTCTTTGCTGTCGGAAGTTTCGGCGCATCGGCAAAGTTTTCCAGCCTGTCCTCCCAGTATTTCTTATCCGCCTCATAGTCAGGCAGTTCTTTCAGCTTTTCTAATCCCAGCACATAATCCCGGAAAGACAGTGTGATCGGTGTTCCGATTTTCTGGCTTCTGTATATTTCTGCCCATTCATTCAGGATATGGAACATGCTCCAGCCATCAAATGTGATGTTATCAAAGCTAATATGGATTCTCTGCCTGTGTTGTCCTATCCTTGTTATTTGCACATCAAATAAAGGCCAGTTCTCCGTCTGAATGACCTGATGGGACATCATTTCCCGTTTTTCTTCCAGAGCATATTCTTTCTCATCTTCTCCTAATTCCCGGATATCATTTACTGCGATCTGATATCTTGGAACGTCTTTTAGTATCCGCTGTTTCCCATCCGGCTGGATGAGGACACGCATCATGCCGTGGCGCTGAATCAGCAGGTTCCACGCTTCTTCTGCCCGTTCAATATCTAAATCCTGGGCGTCCAGTTCAAAATAGCAGTGTGTCGCAACATTTCCTAAGTCGTATACACCGCTTCTTCCCACCCAATACGCATACTGCACATCCGTCAGCGGGAAAGCTTCGTTTGCATTTTCTGTATCCGGTTGTAACTGCGGCAATCCCTGTTCTTTTTCTTCGGACTGTTCGATAGCCCTTGCCAGTGCCCTTACCGTCAGTGTCTCGAAAATCGTGCTGATGGATATTTTTTTCCCAAAGGTTTTCTGCACTTCGGAGATCAGCCTGGTAGCCAAGAGGGAATCTCCGCCCAGCGTAAAATAATTATCATCGATTCCCAGGACTCTATAGCCAAAGAGATCTTTCCAAATTTTCAGGAGTTTCCTTTCTGTTTCCGTGTTCGCCCCAGAGATCCGAATCGCAGGTGTCTCTCCTTTGAAATCTTCTTTTAACTGCTTCCTATTGATTTTTCCATTCGGAAGACTCGGGAGCATTTCCATAAAATGATAGTTCTGTGGTACCATATACTCCGGTATTTTTCCCAACAAGTATCCACGCAAGGCTTCTTCGCTGTATTCCAGAACTTTCTCTCCCTGTCTGGCACAGAAGATGCCCCTGCCATACTTTTCACCATACTCCAGGCGCTCTCCCATGCCTGCTTTTAAAAAATATTCTTTCCACAGAGAAGCATCCGGAGTCACCAACCCTCTCTCTTTCCTTTCATCCTGAATATCCGCAAATCCATTTTCCAAAAATGCAGCCGTAATATCCTGAAGATATGTTCTTACTAATAGTTCCGACATCAAAAAAATCCCATTCGGTTTTAATAATTCCGCTATTTTCTCAACTGCCTTTTCTGCGTTATGGTTTCTATGCAAAACATTTGCTGTGATAATCACGTCATAACAATGCGGCATAATCTCTTGCCTATCTAAGCTGTCATCCAAAGAAAACTGTTCAAATTCAATTTCCTCAAACTCTGAAAGTTCCCTTCTTGCTTCTTCCAGAAAATACTTGGATGAATCTGCGTAAGTATACGCCACTGTTCCACCTTCCAGTGCATGTAAAATCTCCCTGGTAATATCCGCATCCCTGGTGCCGATTTCAAGAATCTGCAGTGGAACGTTATGAGGCACTTCTTCCAATTTTTCCAAAATCTCTGTCAATTCCCTAATCGTTTCAGAATGTCCTGGAATTCTGGATAAAAGCCTGTTCGGTGCAAGATCTGTTTCCTTTTGATAAAACACTTCCAAAGCCTTCTCTTTGCCTATAAGCATAGCTTCCAGATATGGCTGCAGTTTCTCAAAATAGGTGTCTACTGCTTCTACTGCTTCCGGTAATCCGAAAGGCTTCACTTCAAGATTTATTTCTTTTAACCCTTTCTGTAGAATGCTTTCCTTCTTTAAGATTTCCAGCCATCGTGAAACCGTCGCTTTCTGTTCTGCCACAATTTTATTTTCTGCGGCAGGTACCACTGCAAATCCTCCATTGGTCTGGCGGGATAATAACCCAATCCGTTCCAGCTCTGTCAGCATAAGGTGGAGGCACTTTTGATCGGCATAAGCAAGGAATGTCTCATACTGTGCGTTTTTCTCTGCGTCTGAAAGTGTCATCCAATCGGAAACCGATTCTTTCATCTTCTTCCACGCAGAATCCAAAAAACTGTCTCCATATTTCCAGTCAGTTACTCCAGAATTCTCTTTCTTTTCCGCTTCGATATACGCTGCCAGAGATTTGTTTCCATGTCCATCACTAAAGGTATCTACCACTACATTTCCAACTTCTGGGAATCCCTGTATAGCGTGTTCAATCTCTCCAAGCTCGATCCTGTGTCCACGAATCTTTACCTGGTGATCTTGCCTCCCAAGGAACTCTATCGTTTCATCCTGCCAGAATCGTCCCAGGTCTCCGGTACGGTACCAGCGTCCAGTTTCATCTGTCACAAATTTCTTTTCTGTAAGTTCCTTATCGCCCCGGTAGCCTTTCGCCACACCATATCCTCCGATCCAAAGTTCACCTTCTACCCAGTAAGGACAATCCCTGCCGAATTCATCCACAACTCGGTATGCCTGATGCTTTAAGGGATGTCCATAAGGGATGCTCTTCCAATTTTCAGGCAACGGAAGCGACACATTCTGATAATTAGACCAGATACTCGCCTCTGTTGCCCCTCCCATGGCGATAAATTCGCAGGTCTGCGTTAATTCAGCAACTCTTTCCGGAAGATCCAGCCCGATCCAGTCTCCGGAAAGCATAACTACCCTTAATGGAATCTGTTCCTTCATGGCTTCCGCACGCACCAATAACATATCCAAAAGAACAGGGACGGAATTCCAGATAGTGATGTTGTATTTCTTTACCTGTTCCAGCCAGTAGTCCGCATTTCTCTTTTCTTCCTCCGGCAGCAATACCAGGGTTCCGCCAGTCCCTAAAACTCCGAACAAGTCATATACAGACAGGTCAAAATCCATAGCAGATACTGCCAAAGCTGCATCATCTTTCGATACCCGATATTTTTTGTTGATGTCATCAATCGTATTCCATGCACTTGCATGGGTAATTTCCACACCTTTCGGGATTCCTGTAGAACCAGATGTCATAATAATATAAGCACTGTCCTCCGGCATGACTTTCGGCAATTCCACCTCAGAAACACATTCTCTCATTTCTTCTAAAATAAGCCGCCTAGTTCCCTCCGACCATATAATCTTCTTTTCCCAATCCCCATTTGTAATCACATACTTTACACCTGTTTTTTCATGGATCAGTTTTCTTCTCTCTTTTGGTTGGTTGTAACTAACTGATAAATATAAGTTTCCAGACATAAGGATTCCCAACGCTGCAACAATCTGTTCATATCCGCGCGGCAGAGTAATCGCTACCGGTTCCTTTTGGATACCTTCTGCAACAAGATGTTCTGCAACAGCCTGCGCCTGTTCTTTTAACTCACGGTATGTAATTGTTTTTCCATATCCTGTATCTTCCAAGGCAGTCTTTTGCGGAAGTTCTTCTGCACACTTCAGGAACGCCGTATGTAAGCACTGAGGATTCTCCGGAACCCCTGTCCTGCACATTTCTTCCAAGGCTTCCCTCCTACTTTCCGGCAACAGGTCAAACCTTTGGTTCCAGCTTTTTTCTGTAAGCTGATGCAACAGGTTTTCAAAACTTTTCATCATGTCCTCAACCATACTCTCCGGAAAAAGTGCATCCACGCTATCCCATGTAAGCTGTACTCCATCCTCATCTTCATAGCTCTGAAAATCATTCCAAACCTGCGGCGTTTGGGAAATCATATAGGAAAAGATTCCCAGTGTTTCTTTGAATCTCTCATTGACCAGAGGTGTCCCAAGGTTGCAGGCAAATACCACTGGGGCACTTGCTGAAGAATCTCCATACCTTTTTGTCAGATCCCTCTGTACCTGCACACCTGAGTATGCGGTATATTTCATATCTTCATGTAGCTGCTTCTGTATCCTCCCTAGCAATTCAAGAAACGTAGGATTATTTTCACAGTCCACTTCCAAAAGCAGCAATGTAGTAAAGTCTGCGATTACTTCTTCTATTCCTTGGTACTCTGTCTTACGGTTAAAAAACGGGATATTGATCAAGAATCTCTTATTTCTGCTCCACCGTTCCAGCACCGTAGCATAGACAGTAAGAAGCAGCATTGCCGGTGTCGTCTGGTACTCTTTCGCCTTGCTTTGCAGTGCTTCCCATTCTTTCTTTGCGATTCTCACAATCCTTCTGTGAAAGACCGTCTTTTTCACTTCTTCCGAACGTTTTGCCAACGGGAGTTCCGGACCCTTTGGAAGCGTATCAAGGCGTTTTCTCCAGTAATCTTTTGCTTTTTCTTTCTCTTCCCTGTCATCTGTAGCCTGCTTCTCCAGATAAGCGGCAAAATTCCAGTCCTTGGATTCTTCGGACAGCTTTTCTCCGTTATAAACCGCTGCCAGGTCTTTTAATAAAATCTGAAGGCTCTGCACATCTGCGATCAAAAGATCCATATCTATATGTATCCGGGTTTTCCCTGACGGAAGCAATGTAAGCTCAACCCCTGCAACTTCCCCTTTTTCAATCTGCAATTTCCGGTGAGAAAGCCTTTCTCTTACTTCTTCGGCTTTCCTATATGCTTCCTCCTCCAACATCTTCGAGTAATCATTGACCGGCAATTTTTCGGAAAACGGTCTTTCTTGAATTTTCTGCATCCCATCTTCAGTAAAGCAGGCTCTCAACATGGGATGATGATACTGTAACTGGTTCCACGCTGCTTCCAGACGTCCAGCCTCCACACTGTTTCCATCAAATTCCAAATATGCATGACAGCCAATTCCCCCTAATACCTGATTATCCTCTCTTCCTACCCAATAGGCATACTGCACATCGGTCAAAGGGAATGGTTCCCACATATCCCTTTCCGGTATCCTTTCCTGTTTTTCTGCTTTCGCTTTCTTCTCCTTTTTCTTCATGCTTTTCTGAATGATCTCCCACCATTCGTTCAGAGTCGGATGCTCCATCAGCGTTCCAAAGGCAACCTTTACTCCTTGTTTCCTCCATTGGTTGACAAGCCTCATGATCACGATAGAGCTAAGCCCTAACTCTAAAAGATTGTCAGAATCTCCAAATTCTTTCTCTACCGGCAATTTCTGTTTGATCTGCTCTTTGATTTCATTGTATTCCATCTTTATAATCTCCTATTTTTCCTGTGCCATCTGTCCTAACACTTTTTTATTTATTTTCCCTACACTGGTCAACGGCCATTCTTCTATAAGTTCCACTTGATCCGGCAGTTTGTAAGATGCAACGCCAATCTCTTTTAAAAACTGGTGTATTGCCTGCACATCCAGTTTATTTCCTTCTTCCATCATAAGAAACGCACAGATCCGGTTTCCTAACATCTCATCCGGTACGCCTACAACAGCGGCTTCCTTAATGTTTGGATGTTTGCACAGATATGCCTCTATTTCCGCAGGCATGATTTTTTCTCCTGCCCGATTGATCTGCTCTTTGATTCTCCCTCCCATGCGGAGCCGGCCATTTTCTGTCCACATGGCTTTGTCCCCCGTCCGGTAGAACCCATCGTCTGTAAAGCTTGTCTTGTTGGCTTCTTCCGCCATATAATATCCGTCAATCGTATACGGTCCTCTTGATAATAGTTCTCCAAAAACTCCTATCGGTACTTCCTCATCCTTTTCATCTACGATCTTTACTTCATCTGCAGGGGAAACCGGCGTCCCCTGGCATCTTGCTATTATGGCTGGATCATCATCCGGGCTGGTAAAAGACAGCAGCCCCTCCGCAGTCCCGAATACCTGCATCAAGGTACATGGCCATTCTTCTATAATCTTATCTGCGAGGGAATCCTCCAGCATCGCCCCACCCACCTGTAAAATCTTCAGGCTGGAAATATCATAATCCTCATCGTATTCCAACATTTCCATACACACCGTAACCATAGCCGGAACCAGAGCTGTGATGGTTACTTTCTCCTCTGTAATCGCCGTTAGGATATCATCCGGGCTGGTCGTTGGTGCCAGCACCACTTTTCCCCCTGCATCCAAGGTGCCTAAAAGCCCCGGACAACAAAGCGGAAAGTTATGCGCTACCGGCAGCGCCGCAAGATAAACACTATTTTCATCTAACTGGCAGCGCTTTGCGGACATTCTTGCGTTATACATATAGTCTGTATGGGTACGGGGAATCAATTTTGGAACACCAGTCGTACCACCCGACAGCAGCAGTACTGCCGTACTGTAACTGTCTACTTCCGGAAATTCTCTCTGCCCTTTTGTTTCCGCCTCCAACCATTCTTCCCTCTCTACTTTATCTACAAAGACATTGTGTATGCATGGATATTTTTTCTGCATAGCCGTTGCCATTGTCACATAGTCAAAGCCTAAATATTTTTCGGCTACAATATATGCGGTCGGCTTTGCAAGCGCTATGATTCCCTCTAATTCTGCTTCCCTGTGGGCCGGCAGCATCATGATCGGTACAGCCCCGATCTTCGCAAGGGCAAAGAAGACTTTTACAAAAGAGATCCGGTTCGGTAGCTGCACAAGAACCTTATCCCCTTTGCGGATACCTTTCTCAATAAAGTAGCGTCCTATGCGGATTGCTTTCTGATTCAGTTCTGAATAAGTGATTTCCTCTTCGCTGTCTGTAACTGCGATTCTATCTCCGTACTGAGTTGCCCATTTATCAAGCTGCTTTCCCATGCTTAGTTTTTCCCAGCCTTCCAGAGTTTCATATCGTTCCATGTCCTTTTTGTAACCTGCCATTTTGTATTACCTTCCTTTCTCTTGCACCGCTGCATATGCGGCATAATCTTTTATCAGAATCGGATATAATTTCCATCCAGATTTTATCTTTCCTTTTTCTATAATCTTGTTTTCCCTGACAGAAAAGAAGTCCATTCCCTTGTTCAAACCGATACCCAGTGCTTTGAGATACGCCTCTTTTGCTGCCCAGTACTGATAGAACCGTTCAGGGCTTTCTGTTTTCTGAATTTCTGTCGCCTCTTCTTCCGTAAAGAAATTTTTGGCAATCTCCATATATTCTGAGATCTCTCCCATTTCCTGCACATCAATTCCCACAGCCTGTCGGCTGGCAAATATTGCCAGCACCCATTCTCCGGAATGGGAAAGGTTAAATGTGATCTGCCTTTGTCCCGGCGGTGCCTTCCAGTACAGTTTCCCATATTTTCCCTGTCTTAAAACAATCTTGTCCTCACCTGAATACTCTTTCAATAACATTCTCACAGCAATCTTTCCTGCAAGATAACGCATTTTATCTTCATGAAAACGGTAATGTTCCGCCTTCTGGCATTCTTCCTTTTCCAAAATAGGTTTATGCCTATTCCAAAAAGTTTCCAGTTCTCTCCATCGAAGTTTCCAGATGTGTACCTCTCCTGTATGCAGTTCCAGCTTTCCTATATTCAAAAGTTCCCGGTTTCCATATAATTCAATTTTCATCTGGAACACCCAGAAGGCATTTCTGCACTTCTGACAGAACAGCTTCTTCCTGTTCCCGAATGTAAAAGTGCCCACCTTCGAACATATGGCAGTGGAACGCCCCTTCTGTATATTTTCCCCACTCTTTCATTGCTGCTTCATCTGCTTCCCGATCTTTTCGTCCTCCAAACGCCTCAATCGGACTGCGTAAAGTGATAAGATCTTTATCATAATACGTTTCATCCATTGTAAAATCAGCTCGCAGCATAGGCAGAAAGAAATCCAAAAGTTCCTGGTTTTCCAGTATCTCCTTTGGCGTTCCTTCAAATCTGCCGAGCGCCTTTTTAAATTCGTCATCTGGAAGATGATAGATTGGATTGGGTTCTGGAATATTTGGGATACGACTTCCTGATACCAGGAAGCATCGGGCTGTCTTTCCTCTTTTTTCCATTCTTTTTTCTAACTCATAGGCAATCTTTCCGCCCATGCTATGTCCCCAGAATGCATACGGTCCTCTTATGTTTTCCCATATAATTTTCTCCAATTCATCTAACATATCCGTCATATTATGATACGGCTTTTCCATAATCCTTTCTTCCCTGCCCGGTAACTGAATCGGACAAACAGTTACGGTATCTTTCATCTTTTGAACCCAAGAATTGTATGCTGAAGCTCCTCCGCCAGCAAAAGGGAAACATACTAATGTCATATTTTTGGAATTAATGTTCTCACTATTTTTCAAAAGTTTTGGGTTCATATTGATTTTCCGCCAGAAATTGGTCGTAATTTCATCTCCATTACATCTAAAAATATCTTTGTTGAAGGTGGCACAGATTGCGTTACCAATGCGTTTCCACCAATGATAGAATTTTTACCAATCACTGTATTGCCTCCCAAAATTGTAGCACCTGCATAAATTGTTACATTATCTTCAACAGGATGTCGTTTCAACCCTTTTTGTTTATGGCCTCCCCGAGTTGATAAAGCTCCCAAAGTCACTCCCTGATACATTTTTACATAATTTCCGATAACAGTAGTTTCCCCGATTACGACTCCCGTTCCATGGTCAATGAAAAAACTTTCTCCAATTTCTGCTCCTGGATGGATATCTATTCCTGTCATAGAATGCGCATACTCTGTCATAATTCTTGGTAAGATAGGGACTTTCAATTTATACAAGCAATTAGCTACCCTTTGAATAAGTATTGCTAAAGGACCGGGATAAGCCGCTATGATTTCTTCATAACTCTCTGCAGCCGGATCACCTTCATACGCTGTTTTCATATCCGATATTACTAACTGTTGCAGAAAAGGAAGCATTTCGCTAAATTTTCTCGCCACTTCCTCTGTTTCTCTATCTTTCTTTATAAAATCCAAATGCTCATTCAAAAGATTCTGGATCATCTGTATCGTATATTGTTCGTTCTTTTCTCCATTTGACCAATATTCTATATAGAAAAACTTTCTTAACAAATAGACAAATTCCTGGATCCATTTATTATCCAACGACTTCTTTAATATAGCCTTGACATTATCGTTTTCCATTAGTTTTTTAGTATCAATCAATCTTTTGTCCTTTCTAGGGTTAGCGCTCACTAACTTATTTCCAAAAAATTTTTCCCTTTTCCTAACATCAATCCACTTGCTAAAATTATATGAGCCACTGCAATTCCTCTAGCTACTATTAAAACTCCTGTTACATCAAAACAGAGAGCCAATGTAAGTTCAATAATTAACAATTTTCTTGCACATTTCCCATAGATCTTTCTTTCTACTTCATCCAATCTTTTGGTTCCAGTATCTACTGGAACCAATAAAAATATAATCATAATAGCAATAACCCATATTATATAGAACATAATATCCAGCGTTAAGTTTAATGCTAAATATTTTCCACAAATAAAAACCAGGAAACCGGAAAAACAAATGCAACTTATAGATTTTTTTAAATGAATTCCTCCTGCATACTGTCTTAAAACAGTAAATGGCAATAAAAAGCTAAACATTTCTATCCAGTTCCCTGTCATCGTACCAATTATAGCGATGATAGCATATATTGCTATTTTATTCAGAAGCAAACTATACGCATATGTATATAGCTTACGTTCTTTCTCGCCAAGAATTCCCCGTTGACTTTGTAAAGTAAAAAGCCAGCCAATTACCTTTTTTCGCATTAAAACTTTCTCATCTTTTTAACTTCGTCCGGTTCTTCTTCCTGAAAATATAACCAGTCACATGCAAGATTCGCCGAATGTGCAGTTAATCGGAGTGCACAATAGTTGATTGCCTCCAGTATTTTTGTTGTCATTTTGCTTAACATTTTTTTCATGGTAAACTTTACCTCCTTTTTTTCGAAATTCTACTAAAAAATCGCCCTCATTACAATTACCCTGGCCAAAACGGTAATTTTTGGGGCGATTTTTGCACCATTTTATTTAATTGTAAAGATTATCTCAACGGAAAACTCCTGTTCTTCAGCAGCAATCCTCATGATACCTCCATATCTTTCCACCAGTTTTTTCACTGTATGAAGCCCGATTCCATGACTGGCTGAATCTCTTTTTGTACTTATGTACTGATCCTTCTCTTTTATTAATGGAACAATGTAATTATTGTGAAATTCCATTACCAGAAAATGATTTTCATTTCCCATATACATATTACAAATCACATGCTGATCTTTCTCTGTCTTTTCAGCAGCTTCGATTGCATTATCCAAAAGATTCCCTACAATAGAAATCAAATCCAAATCTTCTATAAAATCCGTTCTAAGATTATTTCCCAACCTGATTTTATACAATATTCCTTTCGATTCAGCAATAAATTTTCTTTCACATAAAATGCTGTTTAAAACCGGATCCGCACAGTAACTATAATTTTTCAGTTCTTCGATTCGGACTCCCAAATGTTTAATCATGTCATCCAATTCAAGATTTTTTCCATTTTCTATCAAGCTTGCCGTAATGCAAAGAAATTTATTAACATCATGCAGAAAAGCTTTATTATCTTCGTTTACCTTATTGATATATTTCTGATTGATATTTTCAGCTTTACTTTTCTGATAAAGCAATTCCATCTTTTTTACTTCTTCAGACTTCTCAATTAATTTATCAAAGACTGCAAATATACAAATATTGGCCATTAATAGCAGTGCTGCCCCAATAGGAATCATGATATGATTTATGCCAGTAAAAGAAATATTCGAATAATATATACACATAAAAATGATAATTGTCGCCGCAGGCAAAGTTAACAATGCAGTAAACAATTTGTTTTCAATCGTCAGATAGTTTTTCTTTCTTGTTATCTGATTAATACACTTTACAAGCAAAAAAGTCGTCGTTTTCATTAGTAAAATAGCAAGTGTTTTTTCCAGCTCAGATTGAAATTCGTTTGCTGTTCCAGTCACTCCATAAGCTTTAGTAATTACAGCAAACAAAAACTCCGGTACGATTGCCAACATATAATAACAACAGGCCGTGATAACCTTCTTCCACTTGCTGCCCTGAAAAATAATAATGGTAGCAATCGTATAACTCGCTGGGATAATCGCAATGTTAAATAGAGTTGTTCCCATATGATTTGCAATAAAAATGCCCAGTGCCGCAATAAAATACACACTAATTCTTTTCCATAATGTTCCTTCTCTATATGGTAACATATTTTTTCCAAAATCATTCAGCATCCACATCTGAAGGCCACAAACTAAAGCATCTCTTAGTAAACTCATTAAGTCAACCATTCCTTTCCCTTAGATATCTAAACAGCACATCGGTAAACTCTTCTTTCTTTGCTCTTGAAACATTCATTGCTATTCCACCTTTTAACTGTAGTACCCCTTTTTCTAACCCTTCTACTTTTCCCAAATTAACAATGTAACTATAATGTGCTTGTGCAAATCCCTGGTCTTTTAACTGTTCGCGTAATTCATCAAATGATTCTCTGCAGCGAATTACCTCTTTTTCTTCCTCTTTCTCAATGGCTATCTCACATCCTCTTTTGGCTCTGGAAACATATAAAATATTTTCCACATGTATGCGTGTTATTTTCCCTGCTGCTGTTACTGTCACCGCATAGTCATTCAGAAAGCGCCTATTTACCTCAGCCATAATAGCGGAAATTTCCCGGCGTAAACTCGTGTTATGTAGATCTTTCATAATATATCGAAAAGGCTGTCCGAAATTGATGCTATCCACTGTTGGCTCAAAATAACTGGAACAGAAGATTAAAACAGCATCCTTGTTATAATTTCTCAATTTTAATGCTGTTTGATTTCCATCCATCCCCGGCATACGGATATCTATAAAGACCAATTCGTAAAGAATATCCATGTGTTTCAAAAATTCATTTCCTGATTCGAATTCATAAAATCTGATTTCATTTTCGGGTAAACTGTTTTCATGTTTTACAATCTCCCTAATAATTTTTCTATATCTTTTATCATCATCACAAATAGCTATTTTATACATAATTCTCCCTCTTGTTAGTTATTGCTAACTGTATTTCGTAAAAAAAACCATCCCGCAGAATTTTGCCATGAGATTATTTCTTACTTCTATAACTCTGGTTCCAAATCTGCAAAGATGGAATCTCCAAAAAATTCTGGTATTGTGATTTCTAAACCATCACATAATTTCTTGATTGTAACTACGCCTACATTCTTACTCTGCCCATACAAAATATTCTTCAGCGTTGACGGCGGAACCCCAGAACGTATTGCTGCCTCATTTACAGTAATGTCCTTTTGCCTTATCACTTCTTCAAGACGATATATAACTGCTGTTTTCATATCCATGATTTCTACCACCTTTTCTCTATTCTATATAAATTGCCCGTAAAAGGTCGCCCATATATAGTCTTTTTAACCAGAGCCACATCTTTGTGAGTTTTGTATACTTTTGTGGTAGATAATTCGGCATTCTTGTCAAAATAAAAGAGACACCGACAAATATCAATGTCTCAAGATATTTTCTACTATTCTATTATGCTCCTTTCCCCTCCCCTCTGCTGTCAAATTCTATATGTATCTGCCCTGTGGATTCCCATGTTTCACATGGAATTTCCATATATTTTAAAAATATGTTTCATTTCTAAACCTCCATCTTATACTGACCATATACATAAATCATAATGTCTCGGATATCCCAAACAGCCGGCTTTATAGCCGCATACGAATTTTGTATTTCTCACCTATATATTGCAAAGAAATTCAAGATATTTCAGAACTTTCTTATAATCTGTTTATGTACATTGACTTTGCTGATTTGTACTTGTTGTCTGTCATATTTTTTCAACACAAAAAGGCCATTTAGAAATTTTCATTCTAAATGACCTTATTTATTACAAAGGCAGGAGGCCTTTGGCTTCTTAATGTTTTACTCCCGATCAGATCCGGAACCAGCGTTTCTTATCTGTGTCTACAGATACAAATACAAATTTCACAAGCCTATTAACACAAGATATTGTTGTAGTCAATTATGTATTTCCATATATGGCATCTCATACCATTTTCAATGAAATATCCTGTATTTCATTCTCCATTTCCTGCAAATTAGATGTCCATGCGCCTTCTGATACCAGAATCTGCTTGATACTTTTATATACATCATCATTCAACATATTCGTTGCCTTCACTGCTGCATAATCATTTCCAGCAGTGCTTCTTTTAATGGCTTTTTTATTTTGGGTGAATTCCAGACATCTTTTTCTTTATCCTTTTTATATAGTTCTGTGAGCTCTTCTTTTACTTCATCAGTAAGCTCTTTCGGACATTCTCCTCTATTGAGTTTTATCATCTGGTTCAATCATCTCCATGTCTAACTTCATAATCTTTCTTTCCTGACTCTCTGGATGTGTCATTTCCAGCAGCTTTCCATATAAATTTTTTGCCTGTTCATAATCTTCCGCATCTACCGCATCTGAAAATTGTTTGATAAGCATATTATACAGTGGAGTTTTTCGCTCAACTCCCATCATCTGTTCCTGTATATTTTCAATACTCCAGCCATTATAATTTCCCTGTTCGCCTGCATATTGCATTTTACTGATATCATAGATCTCACTTGCCGCTAATGCCTGAATGATAAACGGGGAATGCGTTGAAATGATAAACTGACATTTAGGAAAAGTCCTTCTCAGATCTTCAACGATTGTTTTTTGCCACTTTGGATGAAGATGCAGATCCAATTCATCAATCAATATAACCGCTTCCTCTTCCAAAGGATTTACAGACTGCGGATTTGCAATCGCAAGTCGTTTTGCAATATCTGCCACTACTGAAAGAACTGCTTTATAGCCACCACTTAACTGGTCAATCTGCAGATCAATTCCTTCACTATTTGTCAGAAGCATTCTTGACGGATTTAACTCTATTCGTAAGTTACTATAACCTGGGATCATCCTCTCCAATGCTGTCCTGACACAATCAAGTCGTGGATTTTTATAATCGGTGTTTTCCCTCAGTCCTCGCAATTCAATATCTTCCTCTGTCTTAAACCAATCATAGAAATCCCTGAAATAATTAACATTGTCAAAGCAGTTCCGTAAAGAATCCATCACTTCAAAATTCTTGATATGTCCACGTCTTGGAACCTCTCTTATAATCCTGTCTGTTCCATAATAAAGAACTAATGGCAGATATCCGGCTGTAACACATTCTATATATTTTTGTTTTAGTTTTTTCAAATCATTCCCATTTTGTCCTCTTACCTCAATTGCTTCATCATAGGGAAAAATGGATGCTTTTCTCCTTTTATTGGTCCATGTATATTTTGCACCTTCAAGATCAATACCAAGCGTTACGGCTACACTTGAAGTTCCTTCTTTAATATCCGTGTTACTTAAATCACATTGTTTCACAGCTTCTCCGTTTACCGCACGTAGTACTGGGACAAACGCTTTGGTAATAGACTCCAGAATTGTTGTTTTACCGCTTCCATTGTCTCCAATTAAAGCCACAAAATTTTTATTTGTGAAATCTAATGCTGCAGAACGCATATTTCTAAAATTTATTATCTCTAAAAAATCTATTTTCACTGTATCACCTTCTACATTCTATTGTAATATCTGCATTATACCGCATACGCCAGTTTACCCGCAACCGTTTTAATTATTATATCCTACATTTTTATAATCACAGCCCAAAGCTGCGATTCCATGCATTCATGAAAGTCAGCTCCTGCTTCTCTATTTCTTGTTCATTATCCTCTTCAACTTCCTGACACTGATCTCGATTACATCATAAAATAGAGATTCTACCGTCTCTCTGTCACAGGTAAATCTTCTCTTTATCTCAGGTCATAATTTTTCGATTTCAATATCTAATGTTTTAGAAATTACATAATCTGCAACAGAAAATGTTCTTGCCAAAGCTATTGACTCCATATTATTTGCCCTTTCTTATCTTTTCCCTTTAATGCACATCATCTTTGCTGCAAAGTGTACGATATGCTTCTGCATCCTCCGGCATATCGTTCCTTTCATATATCTCAGCAATATATTCGGCTGTCAGCAGAACATCTTCATATGCTTCCAGTTCATTGTCTATTTCCATAGAAACCCGGTAATTTTCCAGTGCTTCATTATCCCTATGGAGCTTATCATACACAAGACCTAAATTAAAATAGCCGATACTGATTTGCCCGTGTATTTCAGGAAGGGTCTCTTTTTTAATCGCCAATGCCTCACTAAATATATCTGTCGCATCATTAAGTATTCCCATTTCATAATAAATCAGGGCAAGATTATTTAAACTGATTGCACAGTCCAAACTCCTCTTCCCATAAATATTTTTGCGTATATTCAACCCTTCTGTGCATATATCAATAGCATCTTCGTATCTTTCCATCTCCCGATATGCAGTTGACAGGTTATCATATACTGCTGCCAGAAATGCTGAATCCTCTGTAGAATTTTCACGGTACTCCCGTATAACTGTTTCAAATAGTGAAATAGCTTCGCCATACCTTTCTTCACTGGCATAGACCTGAGCAATATTATTTTTTGTTGCCAAAACCATCGGATGATCTGATGCATAAATCTCTTCTCTTATACACAGCGCACATCCATACAAATCTTCTGCTTTCGGATAGTCTCCTTTACTCCGGTATTATAGTGCTTCAGCGCGATCCGATCGGTTCAGTTTTACATATATTCCTGCCAATAACTTTATAAGCACAACAACTTCAATATCGTCGGACGAATAATATTTTTTACGAATTGTCAGAGCTTTCCTCAAATACGAAAGAGATTTTGAAAATTGATACATATTATAGCTTACGTCTGCAAGATTGTAGTAATCTGAAGAAACGGTAATGGAATTCGGCCCGGACACTCGTTCATCTATTTCTAATGCCCTTTGAAAAAACTGATACGCATTATCATAGTTTCCTATATCATAATAAATATATGCAAGATTTGTCAGGAACTCTGCATCCTGTTCATTGCACAAATGGTTCCATAGCACATCCGAAATGGACCATGAAAACGGAATCAAATAAGACTTTTCTGCACCATGTTCCTGCTCTCCACAATCCAATTTCTCACAGCTTTATATTGGAATGGGATTGCCGGTATCACGGAAAGCTGGCACAGCAAATCCTTATCTTGGATACGACACTTTGAAATCGTAAATAAGATTTTAATTGTTCTGTTATCCTCTTTTCCGATTTCAATAATGGATGATGAGAATCAACATTTTTATTACTTATTCGAAATCCTTTTTGAACAAGCAACGCATAAAACTCCTGCAAAGTTTTTTCTTCCATATTAGCTGTCTTTGCCAAAAGTTCCAGCATTACCGTATGATGTTCTATTAATCCCAGAATCTTATCCAAGTAATGATTATCGTGATCTCCCACATAATAATGATAAAAGATATCCCGGCAGTCTTCCTCTGGCAAATGGTCTACGGAATATCTATAAAGCCCGCCAATCTTTTCAGTTCTACTCGTTACCAGTATCCTGCAAGGCAGATCTCCCAATCTTTCAATATCCGGATCCTGTCCTATCGTTTCCGCATTATCAATTACAATCAGCAGCTTCTCGCGCTGGGTTTGTATCACATTGTATATATGTTCCCATGCCTCCTCCCTGTCTGTATACCCTTTTGTATCATGAAACGCCTCAATCAGAGAATCTTTCAACTTTCCATTTGTATATGTAACCCAAGCAATCTGATAAACGCCTGTAACATCACAGGACATGGAATAGATTTTTTTCAAAACAGATTTTGCCGTTTCCGTTTTACCTATCCCGCCTATCCCATATAGAAGTACCGATTTCCCGGATAAAACAATGGTAGTCCATAATTCATTTTCAAGTATCGTTCTGTCCACATAGAACGAATCAATATCTGTAGGCGGATCAGATATATATTCCGTTTTTTCCTGCTGGGCTTCTTTATTCTCTTTCATAACAGTCTGCAACAATGCCAATACCTGGTCTATTTTTTTATCCTGTTCCCTTTGCAGTTCGCCACTTAACTGTATGTTATTCATCATAAACATAGGATACAAGATGTCATCTTTTATGATTTGATCCTGAAAAGTGCGATACCACGCTAGGATATCATTCTGCTTTGCATATGAAGAATAGCCGTGCAATATGTTTGAAATCCGCTTAGGTGTTAAATACCCTTCCCGGCACCACGCATCAAAAATATATTCACAAATTGCAGCGGATACATCTTCAGTAGTCCCTTTGCAAAGATACTCTCCAACACTTTTCTCAATTGCTCCATATAATCTGCATTCAAACGAATCAGGTCTATCACCTATTTTCTTTTTCAATTCTGTCCAGATTTTTCCGATACCGATATCCGCGGCTTTCTCCGTCAGATAACCGATTACCGTAAATCCGGCAATCTCTTATGTTGCTGCTGATATAATGATTGATGCCAGGCCCATATGTACCCCTCCACATTCTCAACTTATGACAGGTTCATCATCAAGTAATTACTTCCGAAGTTGCCCCTTTACCAAATTCCCTTTTCATAAATTATCATACAAACAAATCCGTCTTGTCAATAAAGTATGGAAAATATCCCTGATTCTCCTTTACAATTTATAACATTTCTATTTCTCTGGCACACATTATTTGAACATACCAAAACTCTTCTCACTCTTTCCGGCCGCTTGCATTCTTAATAATAGCAATAATCGCCAGAACTATTTTCTGGTCGCACTGTTTCAAGCCTCTATATAATTCAACCAGATCGTAATATTCCTCCAACGTTTTACCCATTTCTACTGCACCTACTACATCTCTTTTGACATCTGATGTTCCAAGCAGGTAATCCGTTGTCACATTAAAATAAGCTGCCACCTTTTTAAGAGATTCCACTTTGATAGATGCAATGTTCCTTTCATATTTACTAAGCTGCTGCTGTGTTATTTCTAATTCTATCGCCAAGGTTTCCTGTGTTAAGCCCCTTTTTTCACGGAGCTGTCTGATACGATTTTCCATAATCAATCTCTCCTCTGCTTATTCATAATATCATGCTAACTCAAACAGCATATTTTGATACAAATAATAGGAGTAACCAGATACTCAATTATCATTTTCTCTTGCATTACCATAACTCCAAAACAGAGGTATTTCTTCGTCGATGGTCTCACATCTATGAAACAGTACTTCTGCCGGACTGCAACTCCATTATCCTGATCAATAACGGATAATACTTAATTATCCATTAAGGATTGTTTAGTTTAGGAGCTAATTATGGATTCGAATTATAGCATTAGATTAATTAATAGTGTGAAAAACAAGGATTTAACAGAAGCCCTTGATATATACATACTGTAGATGAAGGTTCAGAAACATCAACGTAAGCGATGAATAATCCACCGGTTTTTCAGTATCCAAAATTTATGAGATAATCCCTCTAAGGAGTGGTATCTCTATAACTTTTCCAGTTTTTTGCACTTAGGACCATTTCACTTCAGTTCTTCTGGTACCTGTGCTAATCTCACTCCAAATAAAAAACAGGAGTTGAATTTTTATGCCTAAAAGAAATCCAAGACGTACAGATAAAGAATGGTTGGATCTGATCCAGGAATGCCGGTCCAGTGGTCTTTCTGATAAATGCTGGTGTCAGGAACATCATATCCATACAAGCAACTTTTATTACCAGATACGAAGACTTCGACAAAAAGCCTGTGAGATACCGGAACCAGTCCATTCTTCTTTCTCAGGAAAACAGGAAGTTG
>SKEU01000220.1_pt1 | contig 47313 bp, 63 predicted proteins | sample 4819571 | NCBI WGS metagenome assembly SKEU01 (sample SAMN11008801, study PRJNA524170) | human gut metagenome | biome: Human fecal sample; material: Feces; isolation source: fecal sample from pouch patient p8, p16 | host: Homo sapiens | place: Israel: Tel-Aviv | collected 2015-06-23
CGCTTGTATAACCTTTCTTAGCTAAATACTCCTGCGCAACCTTGTTTGCCTCTACTTTGGTTTTGCAGCCGCTTAAATCAAGCAAACTACCGTTACCCTGTCCGCCTCCGGAACTCCCCGCACCGCCAGCCTGTCTACCTTTGTCAAGTACACCGAACTGCTCAAACTGTTGAGACAGAAGTTCTGATGCGGTAAACGGTTTCAGACTGTTTGCAGGGTTGTTGTAAGGAACACCGTCTTTCATGAAAATAAGACTTTCAGAACCTTCGTCACCTTGCAAAGTGGGTGAGAATTGAGTTTTAAGCAAGTTAACCGCCTGCTGCTTCACAACGTTTAGAACTGGCTCTGAAATATCCTTCTTAAACTTCATCCCCTGCATTGCGCTTGAAATGTAAGAAGTGATCTTGTAATCGTTCAACTTACCGTTAAACTCCTTTTCTTTCTCTGAAAGTTGGTTGTTCAACTCAGCAAATTTTTGCTTGGTGTCGTTTAGCTCGGCTGTAAGCTGATTGATTTTATCTGTATCCCGGTCACCTCCCTTTTTGGCTCTCTCCGCTTTTAGCTCTTCTTTCAGATCGTTAATCTGCTTTTCAAAAGCTGAGGTATCAGATTTAGAAATCTTTGTTTTGCCAAACTCAATTGCGGTTTTCAAATCAAGATCGGTTACACCTTCAATGCCAAAAGCCTCTTTCATTTGAGTAGCAATACTGTTTTCGGTTTCTCTGACCTTTGCCGCAACCGTCTGCGCTTCATCGTTTTTTGAAAGCTCCGAAATAGCGTTAAGAACTTCATCCGATAGCTCCGATAACGCTTTATTCTGTCTAAGCAAATCTACTGTTAACATTACTTTTCTCCTTTCTCTTTTTGTTTCTTCAACTCCGCACGAAGTTTTGCAGCTTCTTCACGTCTAATTTGCTCTCTCAGTTCTTCGTCTGCCTTCATTTTTGCCTCGGCTCTCGCTGCCAGTCCTGCGGCTCGTCTTGCCTCTGAAATTGTAGATTCATATTTAACCGGGTCGAAAACAACTCTCAATGTATAACCCAATCTTGGCAGTCTCGGCAAAATATCAAGTTCAAAAGTCTTTCGCTTGTATTTTTGCAACACCGGGACGCTGATTCTTTGCCCTGTTTTCGGGTTAAACTCTTTCACTTCTTGAATAACGTGATACAATTTAACTTCATCCTGCGGGCAAACGTAATTACTTTCATTCAGTTGATCTAACTGATCCGTTCTGTAAACCATTTGCGTACTTTTTTAAAGTGTTAATAATTATTTCAATTTTCTTTTTATAGTCAAGTGCAGAACCGAACTCAATGATATTCATGTTCTCCCTTTCAAATCTACGCACAAATGTAGGAAGGTTTAATTTAACTCGCAAATCTTCCTCACTTATAACGTTTTCTTTATACAGATTTACCGCTTCTTCTCTCGTTAAGTGTGAATAAGGCTCTATCTCGTTAAGGATTAATAACCTTTGCATCTGTGTAGGGTCGTTCCGATACTCCGTTTCGATGATCTGTTGCCTCAGTGCATCAAGTTCCGCCTCGGACGCTCCGGTTTCCTTCATGATCTTATAACGCTCTGAAAGCTCTTCCGGTGTATAGATATAGAACTCAGTCCCGTAGTTAATATTGCAAGAAACAAAGCTATCACCATAACGGAGTAAACAGATAGTAGAGTCTACGAATGTTTGCGCTTCCTCGAAGCCTCGTTTGATTCTGTTTAGTTTAGTAGTCAAGGACTCAAAACCCGCTTTAACTTGCTTTTCGTTAATAGCCTCAGACCTGTTTAATTCCCCTTCTCCACCTGTTACCGATCTTACAAGTTCCTCTCTCAGCCTCTTTTCCTCGTTTACGTTATATTCGAGTGATCCGGTATCAGCGGATAGCATAGTGATCGGGTTTTTCAAGTCGGGGACGTTGTGCATTTCGTCCGGGATGGGTATCTCAACATAAGAGCCTGCGCCCCTCAACCGCTTGCTTGAGCAAATCGGGCACGCCATCGGTTTTCCGTCCGCACCTGTTATCCACTCGTTTTTTTCGTTCTTTAAAAAACCATCATCGCACCGTTCTTTGCCATCGTGTGACTCATAGTGACAATCACGTTCATAACCGGAATAAATCGGATAAGACGCGTATAAATCTAAATGCTTCTTTGCAGTGGAATAATAAAGATACCAGTCGAAAGAGTCGAGTTCGCTCGTTATAGGGCTTATTTTAATGTCGGGTTCACTCAATGATATAGAGTCAGACCAAAAGAAACGAGCCGGACAATAGCCCAAATCGTGCATATTGTCTACCTCTAAAATCAAGTCGTTTTCCCTCGTTTTATCAAATCTTACATAACGTTCTTCATCAATATAGACGATCTTATTTTCGTCCGTTACGTACATGATATAAGCCATCAAATTACAGTCTTTCCCACATGTGCGATAAGAAAGTACGTTTGCAATAGGCAACCAAAAAAAATACGGCTCTGGTTTTTCTCCTACCTGTACCTCCGGCATATCAACAACCAAAACAGAGTTAATTCTATGCTTGAAATTATCCCAACCGTCCGTACTCCAAACCGAAGGTTCTTTTAAAACATCCTTTCGGTAATACTCCCAGTCATCCCGATCCTCAGATGATTTAAACTGATAGTTATAAACCGGATTCCTACCATCGAAAACACGGCTCAGTTTGTCGAATATCTCAGAAGTAACACCATTTGTTTTAACCGGGAAATGGAACATAGATAGGAAAATATCATATTTATCTTTCGCTATCCACGTCTTAACCTTAGAAAGAAAGTCAATTACTGGCTTATTACGATCATCACTCGTTCTCACCCGTGTGTGAAACGCTATTCTTTCTTCGTGTTCCTTTGCTTTCGCTATTTGACTGATCCCCTCCGGATGTCTGTATATCTCCCTTATTTCGTCTAATGATTTTCCCATTTTCATTTAATTTAAATTCTGAGTCCTCCGGTATATGCCACCCTCCATTATTAACCATTCCCAAAAGTCTCTCAGCGTGTTCAATATCGAATAAACGAGTTTCCCCCAGTTCTTCACAACTGAGGGAAATATACGTTTTTTTAGCTATCATCCGCCTACACCCGTAGAAGGCACTAACTGAGTCAGAGGGTTAAACTCAGGTTTCACGATAGTGAAGTTGTCCGACCAATTAGGCATGAAGTTCCACGTAATAGCATTGCTATCCGGAGCTTCTAAACCTCCGATAGTCTTATCACCGATAAACAGCGACCAAACAGGGAAACCGTGCAAATTCTCACCCGTCTTATCACAAGCGATTTGACCGTTTCCATTGATAAGGAACACACCGATCTGCCCTGCTTCATACATTAACGCTTTCATCGCCTTAATAATGGTTTGCGGCAACTTCTTGAACGAAGCTGTAAACGGTGTCGACTCCGACCCTAAAATTTCTACAATACCTCCGGGAGTTGCGTTTCCGCCTCCATAAGTAAGGGCAGCGCCCGCCTCTACTGTCGGCTCGTAAATATAAGGCGTAACTACTACTTTAGTACCGTCTTTCGCTGACAGTAAAGGAGTCCATGTAGCCAACTTTACGATACTTTCGGCAGTCATAGTATTTGCAGTTCCTGCCGTTTTTTCGAGTCTCTGAAAAGCAAGTTTTTGAACTTGCCCGAAATTGTCGGGACAGCTAAATGCGGGAATATCCGGAAGTGCTGTTCCTAAAGGACAATCACAATACAACATAATTATAAAAATTTAGTTAAACAATTGATTTTACTTTGCAAATATACCGTATAAACTTGAAAGTCTGGTACATTTTCCTACTTTATCAGTTTATAACCCTTATTCCTCTTCTTTTTTGATATATAGTTGGAATAACTTCTTTCTCGACTATACCAGTTAAAACATCTGCCGCATCATCGTGCTTATTCGCTGAAAATTCACGAAGGTAATTTGTTATATGTTCGTGGAATTTCGGGAAACGTGACTCCCACCCATACGGCATAACAATAGACTGAGTAACGTTTGCAGCGTTCGACAATATACGAGCCTCTTTATTTAACTTCTGACAGAACCAATTTATTTCAGTCTTTGTTTTAGGGCTTATATTAACAGCGAAAGAGCGTCCTCCGTTATTGCTTTCTATATTTGCATAATCTGTATCATTTCTATTTAGCATATCGGGAACACTTACTTGCGTGACCTCTATTGGCTCAGTCGTATAAATAACGTCCGTTACAAGGCAGAAAACAAGATGCTTATACCTTCTTTCCTTTTCATTCCAAACCGCCTCTTTTGATTGATACTTATCATAGCAAATTGAACAAAGGTAGTCACTACCTGTATCCGCACAGTCTGTATAGTTACCCCTTCCGATCAACACGCCAAAATCATTTTTATCGGTGTACGTTTTAAAGTTACCGTATAGAGTCCCCTCAGCGCTACCCGGGTTTCCTTGATTCAAACACTCAAATTCATTTCTGTCAAGTTCTCTTTGTGCGTTCAACTTCTTAGCGCTATGTTTTTCTTCCCAAAGCGCTTCACCCGGCAAACGTGGATCAATTTCTGTTGGTTCTCCTACCTTTAAAGCTGGAAAGTTTACTTTAACCCACGCACCTTCCGGTATACTATCCAAATCTTCCCACTTTTCAATATTGATAACATTCTCTTTATCTTCGATCCTACCTATTAAATCGTCCTTGTGCCATCTCGTAAACACAATAAGTTGTTGACTGTTATTGTGTAGACGTGTGGTTACAACGGTAGTGTACCATTTCCACGCAGCTTCCCTGATAATCGGAGAATTCGCCTCCATATGATCCTTATACAAGTCGTCCAATATGGCTATATCCACAGATTTACCAGTCAAGCTACCATTACGACCAACGGATATAATATACCCACCCTTCCCGATTGTTTCCGTCATTTTTGAGTTTCTCGCAAACGCTTGATACCTCGATTTTTTTTCCTCTCCCATTATTCGGGTGTCGGGGAATAGGCTTTTATACTCCGGTGTATCCATGATTCTTTGTACATCCTTATTAAACCCCTCTGCGAGTGATGAGGCATAAGAACCGATCAATATCTTTAAAGACGGGTTAAGTCCCAAAAGGAAAGAAGGTAGCTTTCTACTACTACCCTCTGATTTTCCAGTTTGAGGCGGAACGGTAACAATCAATTTTTTGATCTTACCATGTGCAAACCTATCGAGAATCTCGTAGTATGTTTTGTGAAACTGACTCAGAACTATTTTATCATCTATGAATTTCGCATAGTTCTTAAACTTCTTCCTCGCAACATGCTTCACAATCTCAATAGGTGGTATTTCATTTACTTTTTTCACTTTTTGCCCTCCGTGTTTTGCAAAGAATCTGCCAACTGTTCTAAAACGTCCTCCGGAACATCCGAAAAATCGTATTTAGGCTTTTCTTTTTCTTTGTCTCCTACCAAGTTTATACATAGCGGAGAATCATATCCCAACAACCTTGCTTTTCTTTGCTGCACGTTGAGAACTACATTCAAAAAAGAAGGATCACCCGTTGTTGTTTCCTTTTGCACCTCCTTAGCCTTCCCTAAAATATACTTTGTCTTACATTTGGGACGCTTAGACTTTTCCCACTCTTCCCACGCTTCACGAGCTACATTATCCAAAGATTGGAGTTCCTGCGTAATATACTGATCTATATTATCGAACTGTTCTCTTTTCCACTGAGTCAGGCAAAACTGAATATCATTATACACTGTTTGATAAGTCACGGTATACGGCACTTCATCCGCCTTATTTCGCTCGTTAATCGCTTCCGCTATTCTTCTATAAGAATAACCTTTCAAAAACAAATCAGAGGCAAAGGAACGATCTCTTTCAGTCTGTTCGTCCGTCCGGCTGTGCCTTCCCTGCCCTCTTTTCATTGAACCTATTTTTTTATCCATTTTAAGACGTATTTTTAAGTTATAATTCCTATTAGGTATATTGTACTACAAATTATATAATCTTTCAATATGCGCAAAAATAACACTATTATAGATAATATAAAAATAAAGTCACGCTGCTATATTTGCAACGTGACCTATCATTATTTATTTTTATTAGTATTTCGGTTGAAAAAGAAATTCAAACCTTCCTTTTGAGAACACTTGATATTTACCTTCTTCAAACAACACAATATATTGCCCAGGCTTAACACATATCATATCTCCATTTTTTGCCGTAAAATTAAGGCAATACGTGCTATTTCTTATCCATTGTAGACCCATATCTAAAAGCCTGTATTTTTGTATATCCGACAAAAAGAAATTTTCGATATATTCGGCTTTAACCTCTCTTAGCTTTGCAACATACAAAGTTGCTTTGTCTACCGATATTTTAGGCGAAGCAATTGATGTGGTTTTTAACGCATTTCTGATAAAAGTAGTATCAAGTTCAATCGTATTTTGTTTCTCGATAAGCTCATCCAGTTTTCTATATTCTTCCTCACTCAACAGAATATCACCTACTAAGAATTTACCATATTTGTATTTTAGAATCAATTTGATATACTGAATAGCCTTTAGCAAATCTTCTTCTTTGTTCTTCTTATCGTGCCTAAACACATATTTCATTGCGTTCCCCTCCAAGAAACCAACTTTATTACTTTCTAAAAACTCAGAAAGTTGCATGCCGGATGTCTTGTAATGGCATCCCCCAACTTGGTAACCTTCCGGATCACCATAATAAACGCTTCTTCTTGCTAAATCAATAATTTTTTCTTCCATAATGAATTAATATTGTTTCCCATGTTTTTGACCTCTCAACTCGTTATATCTTATCTTTGCCTCTATTGCTTTAGATAGGTCTATGTTATAAAGCTTTGCGGCTGCAATGGTTATTGCCATCATGTTAGTATACTCGACAATGCACGATTTGCCAAATACAGATTTCGGTACAAATTGAATGGCATAATAAACAATTGATGAAATAGATTTTTCAAAATACAATAACCTATTGAAATGATCGCTAACCATACTTTGGAAAACAAAAATTTCGGAAGGGCACGCAATTTTATCAATAGAATGTCCTATTGCGTCCATACACCGGATAAACACGTCTGCGAGTTCATCGCTAACTGTGTCTTTAACGCACTGTTTAAATACATTTTCAAAACCTTCCTCACACCCTAAAACAATATCGTAAATCTCGTTTTCTACAAACTTTCCTTTTCGTTCCGCCTCCATAGCTTCGCAGAACTCAGACACTATCAACGCCCATTTTTTACACTCAAAAACCTCTGAGTCATAAAAACCTTTTGCCTTCATTCTTTCATGTTGTTCTGTACACTCTTTAGTTAAAGAGATACTTTTTTGATTAAAATCAATCATAATATTTAATTTATAATTAGTTATTAAAATGGTAAATCTCTAAATTTCTCACACGCTTTACAGTGATATTTCTTGTATTCTCCGGTTTCAAGACACTTATATTTTCCCTTATTACATTTACTTTCAAGATAGCAGCAAGCACCGCAATAATAATGTTTTCCATGATTTAACGTACTTTCCAATTTTGATATGTGTTCCATTATACCGGAAACTTCTTTCTTTAGAACTCTTATCTCTTTCTCCTTAGCGGATATTTCTGAAAGTTTATCTTCCAACATTTCACGGTTGAACCCCAATCTATTTAACAGTAAGTTACCAAATTCCATACTTAACCCTCCTTTTTATTTCTTCATTGTATATATCAAGTTTCTTTCTCTCAAATTTTATTCGATCGCCAATTTTTCGTAACTTCTTTCTTACTAATCTGAAATCGTCCTCCATTGCCTTTATATTCTCAGTCGATTTTCTGATAGTTTCCGAAATAACTTCGTTACTCACCGATCTTGCTTTCTCTACTTCTTCATTCATGGTTTATGTCTTTTAGCCCTACTATCCATTCATTAAGAGGATAGGGAATATTATATTTCTTCATCATCTCTTTAGCACTATTCCAGTTTGCCAAAGACGGATCAAAACCTTTCAACTTATCAACTATCCTATCATGCGTAGTTTTAGGAGTTTCTCCCTTTTCAACATCCAAAGACATTGCACGAAAACCTGTACTTGATTCTGTAACCGATATTTTATTGTCATTCTCCCAATAAGTAAAATACTGATATGCGCCACACTGATACATGAAACCTGTTACCGTTCTTACCACTCCCTTAAACGTGTCATTCCCTATGTTTTTGTACATTGCTATTTTGTACTGACCGGATAATCTTCTTCTTTCCATAACTATAAGTTTAAAGCGGTATTTCTACCGCTATTATTATTTAAATTCTACCACGAAATTGATACAATATTCGTTTGCCTCGATCTTATAAGGAACTTTGTGATTATCGCACGCCTTCATAAGTGCATTTGTTAAAACCGTATTCTCCTTTCTATATCCGCAAGAAAACCTATTGTCTGAACAGTGAGCACATCCGAAATCACCACCGCCAAGCAAGTTATACATTCCATACATTCTCTCACAAAATTGTTTTGATGTCATTGTTGCCATAATATTTATTTTTAAATGTTAGTAATTTGTTTCCTTTTGACACTGCAAATATAAGGATAAGATTTAATATTGCAATCTAAAGTTTAAGTTTTAACATGTATTTAACACAAAAGGGGATGCAATATACATCCCCAATTTAGAAATCACCTTAAAACGGCAAATCATCATTTTGAGTAAACATCTGCTGAGGCGGTTGCTGTTGACCGCTATAACCTCCGGTTGTCGGCTGTTGGTTTCCGTTGCCTCCGGTTGTCGGCTGGTTTCCCTCACCTGCTTTTCTTCCCATCTGCATAGACCTTACAACGATCTCAGAAATAGTTCTTTCAACGTTATTAGAGTCGGTATATTTACGATAGTGTAAACTACCCTCTACGTATAACTCCATTCCTTTGGTAACATACTGTCCGCAAATCTCAGCCAATTTACCTTTGAATGTTACATTATGGAAGTCTGTTTTTTCCGGAACTTCGATACCGTTACTCGTTTTATATGCCCTTTCGTTTGTTGCGATAGAAAGATTGCAAACTTTTCCTCCGTTGTCGAAGGTTTTAACTTGAGGATCAGCACAAACACGACCGATCAATTCGATTTTGTTTAAGTTCATTACGATAATAAATTTGCTAATGTTGATAATATGTAAATTCCAATAAAGACGATAACCATAAGTCCGGCTATTGAATCAATCTTGCTACCTTCGCTTAGTGCCTTATTGACATCTTCAATTGATCCTTTAACCATATACGGCTTATCTGCACCTATTACGTTAATATACGAAAAATCATCTGTATATCGAACTATTGATTCAATCGATTTAGGGTTAATCATAATTTCCTTTCCCGATATAAGTTCAAATTTTACTAATTTCATTTCTTTTGCAGTTTTAAACTGTCCCTTTTGAGGACTTTTATTTTTTCTAAATTACTTTGGTATATCCGCATCCCCTTGCGGGTATTAGCGTGTTCCCAACGATTGTGGCAATTGAAACAAAGTATGTTTATATTACGAGGATCGTGCGCAATCATTGGGTTCGATCCCCTCGTTATAATATGGCTAATATAAACGGCTGAGTATCCAGTCAACGGCTTTAAACATTCTTCACAATAGTGAGGCTTAATATCCCACATATACCGGAAGAAACGTTCATTTTCCCTCTGTCCGTGACCCTCCCCGAACATCCGTTTTAAATATTCATACCTTGTTTTAGGTTCAATATCGAAATTATTATTAAATAGCAAGGGGTTATACCCCCTGCTTAAACAATAATCTATTTCCTCAAACGTATCAATCGTGTACATCTTCTTCGATCAACTCCGGCTGCTCTGCTTCTTCATCATCAAAAAACGTATCGTCACCTTCTAAATCATCATCGGGCGTCAAACTATCATCCGGTTCTGCCGTTGCTGTCTCACCGAATAGCTCCAATTGTGCACGCTTATTCTCAAAAAGATACTTGAAAATTTCATCTTTCAGTGCTTCAAAATCTTCTTGTAGTGCTATTTCAAATTTCAACCCTTCACCGTCCAACATAATTTTGCTCGTTTGCATTTTCAACCGGGATAAATCTACGCCTGCGAAAATATATTTGAAAACGATTGTATTCTTTTCGGGATCGTAAACTATCTCGCTAATGGCGACACGGGTAGCAAGCGTTTCAAAATATTCATCGAATTGTCTACTTAACTCATTGTCTTGTTTTGCCAAATCAGACAAATAGGTGATGTTCTTAAAATTCATTATTCCCATCAAATCAACGATATATGAACGAAGCTGATTTGCCGCAATTCCTAAATCTCTATGTGGGTATTCGGGACATTTTACTTTGTGAAACGTCTTTGTTTCTTCACCATCAATCAAACGGCAATCATTGTAATCAACTTCTAAACCGTTATTCAAGAACTTAACTCTCTTTAATTCAAAATTGTCTTTTAACATGATACTTTATTTTTTAATGTAAAACTCACATACTCGCCCAATGTTCGGACAACTGCATAACTTTTTATCTCTCTTTTTGCAATAGCAAATCAAATTATGGTGATCTGAACTGAATTTACATTCCGTGCAATGAACGAGAATAAAATTCTTAATCTTCTTTGCCATCAATATACTTTTGCAGTCGTTCGTCTATAAGCCGGACAAACTCTACGGCTGTCATATCTTTCACATCTAATTCGCCTTGAAAACGTTCATACGCTTTCATAATTAAAACCTTCGTGCGACCTATCAATTCGGGTAAACCGTGATTTTTATAGGCGTAAAGCTGATGGATAATGCAATTTCTTCGAAGTGATACATAACGGGTAATATCCCTATCTATAATTCTCTCCGGTGATATACTTAATGCTTCGCACATCAAATTGAACTTTTCCTCTAAAGTCATTTCTTCATTTTCTTTCATCTTACAAATCTATTTGGTTCTTCAATATAAATACTAAGTTCTTCTGCTGCAAACTGCTTTAAAAAGTCTATGTATTCGACAAATTCGCTATTGCTTAAATCGGTAACTTTAACTGAGTCCTTTCTATACTCACCAGTTTCAACGTCTACAACTCCACCCATCGTAATGGGACAAATACTACGCATATAAGCTTCTGTCTCTTCTTCGCTCCACCTATACCCGTTTTTATACATCCCTTTCTGAAATTGGGGAACTACGTATTTAAAGTAGTATCCACGCAAGGATGAAGAATCAGACGGTTCTAATACTGTAAACTCCGCAATTATATTTTTTCCTGCGTTGTTCTTCATAAACTCGTTAAGCTCTCCCATGTAGATGGATAACTTACCGTCTTTAGTTACCTTCCCGGGTATCGTTATTTTATTTTGCTTCATCTTCGATCACTTTTGTAAACCAACTGATAAATACCTTTCCGCATACATCCGAAATAAAGTGCCTCAGACTTGCGGGCAACTCACTTTTTCTGTCAAGTATCAACTTAAATTCTGATACAAGTTGGTCTGCATCCATTCCCCAAACTCTGTCTATTGCTATTCTTTTAGGTACGCCTCCGTGATGCAATATTTTTGATGATGCCTCTCTCCGTTGCTCTTTTAAGCCCTCCCAATAAATAGAAAGCTCTTTTCTATACTCCGGTCTATCCAAAACCGTTTCTACCGACTGTTCACTTAATTTCTTGTTAATTTCCTGCATAATTAATTGATTTTATTGTTACTACTGTTTTTTATTTTGGTACTGCAAATTAAAGCAAAACTTTAAATTCACGCAAATAAAAACGGGTAAATCTTTCCGAAATACCCGTTATTTAACTTTTGTTAGAAAATAGATAGTTGCTTATCTTCGATAACCGACAGAATTTCATCTACTTTCTTTTCCGCCTTTTCTTTCCTCTCTCTGTATCTCTCCCCGAATCGCTCAAAGCGTTTCTGTGCGCTTCTCAATTCTTTCACCGACTCAATTAGAGCGTTTTTTAGCTCGTTTTCTTTTGAACCCATATCTTTCCACGAATTTAATACTATCGTCCAACAGAGGAGAAGAAAATGATATTTCCTTACTGTTTTCGTTCTGCATGTTACTTGAAAACCAATCTACATCACAAATCATTTTCATTTGTGCGAAGCGCAAAATACATATAGCGTCACTATTCCATAATTTCACGTTTGCAAGCGGGAATTGCTTAATCGCATAATTCAGATACTTTTCTTTTCTGTCCTTCTTTTCCTCTTTCTCTCCTTTCTCCCTCAGATTTAAACCACTTTGCCACGAAATAGGCGCACACAGGAACAAAGGAATATCAAGAACGAGCGCACAACATACAAGGTAGTTATAATTCTCCAACATAGTTGCTATTCTAAATTCTTTCCCGCCTCCGGAGTCACCCCCACGAACCGAAAGACGCTCAATGAATATTGCAGGACTACCGGAACGCTTCACTTTTTGGAACACGTTAAAAATACCCTTTGCCGTGCGTGGCATAGGAATAGTAACAAGATCATTACCCGGCTTATATACCACTATTCCACCAGCTGACACACCGGGATCAATTGCGCAAATAATATCTATTCCCATAGTAACAAGAACCCTTTCATTAAAGATTTTGCCTGTTTTCGAGAAACACACAAATAGTTAATAGACGCATATTTGCAATACAGAGTATAACATCTCTTTCCCTCCTTTTTTCTCCTTTCGTATGTTAACGAGTCAGAGACATAAACGAATTTATCGGAAGGCTTTGTAAGCCTTATCCGATAACCGTTCTTTTTTACTTTTCTTCTATTCATAACTTTTGGTTTTATTGAATGTAGTAATACAACTTCCAAATATTATCTTCTGATCTATCACCTTCATTTGAGAAGGCTAACATTTCATCCCAATACTGGAATAACTTTCTTTTCTTGGCTATCAGTACCGCACGAAAATAAACTGATTCGTGGTCTATCCCAAACCTCGAAATACACTCTTTTTCGAAAATTTGCGCAAAGCTGTTTACGGGTCTACCTTGAAATTGAAACAAAGCTTCTTTCTTGTCAGCTAACGTAGGTACTACCGACATATCATATCCCAATCGTTCCATGTACGCAAATGTAGACTCGTTTATTATCCTGTCACGCTCTATGCGGAAACGCCCCGAATACTTATACTTCAAAAGGGCGAGAACAAAATTGTATGCCTGCAAATTTAAAAACATCTTTTCCTGTTCAGGTGTCGGCTTTGGCTTTTCATCCGGCATAATCTGAGAAACTCGTTCCATCGTTTCAACCTTTCGTTTCTTATACGCCTTTAGAACCTTTGAAATATAATCAACCGAAAGAGAGCCATAGTGATTTTTGTCCGGACTACCGTATCTGTCTTTTGGCAAAAACGGGTCGAGTTCCCCGACAGCAAGTAACCGCCATGCCAAACGAATTTCATTGAACGATAGATCATCGAAATACATATCTATCACATCACAAACAGCATAAAATATACTTCCTGCGTCCCGGACATCCGGCATTTTTAAACCAGTCTCTAAACATACTCCGTTAAGAACCTTAGAAAAATTATCTATTCTTTTTCTTTCGTCTGTACATTCGGACACCAAAAGCAAAGTTGAATCACGGAATATCTTTTGATCTACTTTTGATAGCTGTCCGAAGTTGCCACTTTCATAAAATTTTCGGTTCTTCTCTATAAACGATCCGCAATCTTCGTATTTTGCTAATTTTCCGCCCGAATTTTCGATTTTCTCCAAATACATGATACTTTTATTGTCTTAGTGATTAAAATTGAAATTTAAGCCTTAAAATGCTATATAAAGTCCTCCGTTAAATAAGACTGATACATCCTGCGCTGTTCGTCACTCTGAAAATACGATTTAGTATTGTTTGCAGGCTGTGTATTTCCGGAGACTCCCGTCTTTTCCCGTAGCCATTGCATATACTGTTTTGGCGTTGACTCGTATACCAGTGAAGCCCATCCCTTAGATATGCTCTGATTTATCAATAGCATAGCAAAACCTTCTTCAAATTGCGCAATCTCGTTTAGGTTTGCTTGCATAGCTGTTAGAGTCTTAGTCTTTACCCGCCACTTTGGTTGAGTCATTAGCACATAAAAGGCTTTTTTAAATTCCTCCGACTCGAACGGGAATGTTAGCTGATCGAAAAAACTATCTGTTCGCTCTATCACTTTCTTAGTCACATCTAAGGCTTTTGCAGTAAAGCCGAATATCTCTGAGGCTAAATGTTTCTTTTCAACCGGGAACAAAACAGATTCTTCGTGCGTGGCTATACTATAATCTCCGGTAGGAGATTTAGTATAACTATCTGTATATATACTATCTGGTATTGTTTGTTCATTTCTGCAACTTGCATTGTTCATTTCTGCAACTTGCATTTTGCAATTTTGCAAAATCGGCTCAGAATAGCCTATAAGCGTATAACCGCACTCAAAAAGGAACTTTATACACTTATCTGTTAATGCGTACCACGTTGTTCTATCTATACCCGATTTATTAAAATTCCCCTTCAACAAATAACCTTCTTCCTCTAACTTTCCTATTACTCTGTATATCTTAGATTGGCTCATGTACGGGAATAGTTTAGATAACGCTTCCCTTGTGTTATAAGTCCAATATCTACCCTCAAAATAATTATGGTTATCGGCTATATTCTTGTTTATCCAAAAAGCGAAGTTATGCAACACGCATGCCGCTTCAACTCCTAACTTTGTTGCTACTTTATCGTCAAAACAATGCGTCATTTCATTCCCTTCCCTAAAAACTTATTAATGAAGTATATCTGTCCTTTCGGTGTCACTTTGGTAACGGTATAAACCTTACTTTCCCCGTCACAAATAACGCTTGTTTTCTTCAAATGAAATAAGCCCATATTCATGTATGTTTGCGTAGGTTGATTGTGCGACTCTCCCGAACTGCAAAGGTATCCGGCTTTTCTCAGTCGCTCGTATAGCTGCTTTTCCCCGATCTGATAACCGTTTTGGGTGATAAGTTTTGCAAGTTCACGCACTAAGATAGATTTGTTCGAGGCGGAGACTGCTTCACTGAACAAAACTTTCGGCTTGTCAGCTTCGATCTTTGCGTTCTTTTCTTCGATCTGCTTTTGCTGATTCTCTATAACTTCTTGCTGTTCGGCAGCAAGCAATAATGCTTCACGGAAAGATTTAGGTACGTTAAAACCTCCGTTCTTAATAGCTTCCTCCATTTTATTAAAGGCGTTAATGTACTCCAATTTAAATTGCAGCGCCTTTTCTCCGGTAAAGCCCATCGCCAACAACGTAAAACCATCTCTATTCATTATGAACATCGGGTTTTCTTTATTGTTAGATGCTATATAAGTAGATGGAACAAACATTTTTAGTACAGCCGATTTTTCGGCACTACTAATTAACTCTCTTATAGCGTCTAATACATGCTTGTGGTTTTTACCGAACTTATCAGCTACCAATAAGCTGCTTGTTAAAACTTGATTTGATTCTCCCTTAAAAACTAAATCTTTCATTTTCTAAAATTTTAATGATTAATACTATTTGCTATTCAAAAATGAACTTATCCTTTCTTTGTACTCCGCATACTTTTTCAGTTCTTCATCCGTTAACTCAATGAAGCATGCACCATCAATTTGAATATACTCTAATTTTCCTCTCTTAATAAGTTTCCATATCCAAGGTACTGTAACTCCCTTTAAATCGGCATAACTCTTAATCTTAACTAAGTTTTCTACTTTCATATACATACTGTTTTAAATTTTACTCTGCAAATATAGCGTTTATGATTATATACCGAAAGGAAAAACGAATATATTTTATAATTTAACATTAGTTTGTTTGTAAACGTCTGATAATTAGATATAACTAAAAGAACGATAGGAGTGTGTCCAAAATTGGTGATACCCATATTTGAGGTATGCCTATTTTTCGGCACACCACAAAAAACACCCACACAACTAAAAAAACGTTGGTGGGTGTATTATAAGTTACTCTAAATGTTGGGACACATTAACAAGTTAATCTATTATTCATAATCTAAATCGTTTTCAATTACGTAATTATCCTTTGCCTGTTCACAATAACATCCTTCGCATAAATCATAAAGCCCTTTAGATATTTCGCCTCTAACATACGGACAATAATCACAAAGTTCACCTTCTTCTAATAGGATGTTTAATTCTGATTCTTTAATTTTATTCATTTCTTATTCGTTTTGAGCCTTTTCAGGCTACATCGTTAATACTAATTTCTCCTTTCAAAACTCGTTTTACCTGCCTGTCGATGATCTCTTGAAATTCAATTTGGCAGATAAGCGAGCAATCCGGTATAATCTCTTCCACTGGATCGCCCCGCCATGTCGGTAGTTCATCCAAGAAGATACGCCCATCTTTATCTTTCAGACAGGTAGCTCCAACATCACGCTCAATCTGTGCCATTTGAGCAAACACTTCCGGGAAATCCTTCCGGATTTTATTCCAGTATCCCATACCACCTTTCACGCAACCGATGCAGTTGTTGTTATTGTAGCCCATCTTGTACATAGCAGGGATTTCAATCCCTGCTTTCCAAAGTATCCCCATGGCATCCGGCTTCGTAATCTGCTTTTCAATAAGCGGGAACAGTGGCTTTGTGTCTGGGTACTGCTGCTTTAATCGGATAGCTCGGTTAATCTCTTTTGGTTCATAATCGAATCCCCAAACTTGACCGTCCCAAGAACCAAGTTCCTTTTCCAACTTGTACCGGACTTTCTTTTTAAGTTCAAGAGTACAAGCAGCACCATGCGCACCATTGATAAAACCTTTCCGTAGGACATCAGCTACGCAAGTGTATTTATCGCTTCGGATAATGTGAATAGGCTGATCGTACCATCTTTCACAATCAGATAGAAAACGAGCGTTATCCGGATGCCCGGAGCCAGTTTCAATATAATAGAGCTGCACGTCATCGTATAGACTAAGTGCAATCTTACAAGCGACTGCGGATGTTACACCGCAAGAAAACCACGCTATTATCATTTGATTCCTTTCTGTTCTGTTTTAAATTTTCCGATCGTATAACATTTAGTTGTATTAGTACCGGGTAGTCTATAATTAGCCTCTTTTATATATCCAAGTTTTAATAATCTGTTTACAGAATTATATAACTTGCTCTTAGACATAAAAGCAATCAATTCTCTAAGTTTAGAAATCGTAATAAAAACGGTATTAGGTTCTTTCTTTACCCTACATCCCTTAAACTTATCCTTATATGTATCAGTGCAAAGTATAAGAAACATAACTGAATATACTACTGAATTATCTAAACCGATCTCTTTTGCTAAATTTTCATTTATAACCATAATTATAACGCTTTTAATTGAATTGATTCTTTCACATTTGATGTTTTAACGAACTGATCGTATATTTCGGGGTGTTGCTCTTTCAACGCTTTAGAATCAAGTGATTCACGGCTATACGCTTTCTTTCTTGTGACTGAAATAAGCTCCCCTTTTATATTGTCGGCTTTCGCCTCAGACATCAGACCTAACAACTGTTCTTTAAACTTGCCTAAATGCTCGTCTATCTTTTTTTGCATTTCAAGAAGTTCATAAACGCCTTCTTCGATATGCGCAACTTTTGCGGGCAGTGACTCCAATTTTGCTATGTAGCTGTCTTTACTTGCATTATCTGCATATCGAACGCCATTCTTACAGCAATTAAGGAACAATTCTATTTCGCTGTCCGGTATGCGTTCAACGGAGAAAATGCCGTCCTTATCCTTGTCACCTCTCAGCCAAATTGAGATAAGTCCCTCTACTTTCAAGTTTGGGTTTTGCCTCTCAAAAAGATAGGCGTATATTGATAGCTGCCAAGACAAATAAAGCAAATCAAGTTTATAGGTGGTTTTAATGTCGCCTAATACAACCGACTTATCAGAGCTACCTAAATATACTTTATCGGTCGGTGAGGCGATAAAATCGTTATCAGTTAATATATACTCAGATGCGATATGAATTAAACCGCTTTCGGCTTTTAAATTCAAATAGTTCTCTCCGTAAACCGTTTCCGGCTCAATTCCTTCTTTGTCGATTCTCTCTATTTCATCGTGAACCGCTTTGCCTCTCTCAGTTGCCGATCTCAAAATATTATCCGGTATATTATCAAGTTTCCCGGGAAATAATTGATCGTTGATAAAGCCTGTTATTCCTCTCAGCTTTCTAAAATCGCTTGAAAAATATTCATGTGTTTCGCTGATATACGTTACATCAGCATTAACCAATTTGGGGAGTAATGTTAGTTCTTTCATATTGCTTTTATTTTATTGGGGGAACGCATCCCCCACGTTATTTATACTTTCTTTGCTTCCGCTTCCGCCTTTTCAAGTTCCGCCTTGCGGACGACTAAAGCGTTCATGAACTCACTGTTTTGATGGAAATTAGCGTTATTCTTGTGAATATCGCCCAAATGTTTATAAGTTGTTGCTTTCTTTATTTCTTCAAGCAGCACACCCAAATAATTTGAGTTTTTTCCTGTGTCACTTTGGTTGGCAACTTGTTTTGAGGCTGTTTTTTGCTGTTTTCCTTTCGCTTCCGACTCTCCGTTCGTAGAATCAGTATCTATGCTATCATCTATCGCAAAAAGTCCACATAAGGCGTATTTTCGTGCATAACTGGATGTCGCCCCGGTTAGCTGTGCCGAGTCCATCCCCTTTTTGCTGTCTTCTTCACGTGCAAAAGCCGAACACGTTTCAATAGACCCGGTTTCAGTTTCAACAATCTTTGCGGTTGCCTTCACGTAAAAACGCCCTTCGATAAATTCGATAGAGTCAGTCACCATAACATAACATCCGTATTTTTCGCACACTCTTTTCGCTTCTTGCAAAATATCCTCGCACGAACGATAATTGTATTTTCCAAACTGGTTATATCTCGACTTTTGAACATTCATTTCGTTTTGAATGTTGGGTAAATTTTTAATCATAACTTTTATTTTTTAGGGTTAATATTAAACAAGAAATTCGCATCGACTCCGGTAGCCTCGCATATCTCTTTCACCCACTCTATTTTTATAGTTTGGGTTTTGTGGTTACACAAGGCAGACATGTTTACCGCCTGCGTTCTTTGCTTTGAGTCCTTCCACAACAACGCTGCAATATCCTTTTTCGTAATCTTTTTGCCGTTCATACGTGCGCTTATAATCGCATCATTGATTCGGATCATTGTGTTTTCAATATTCATAAAATAACCTCCTTTCCACATGTTAAACATTCGTATACATTTTCTTCCTCTCTCTCCGGCTCACAATCACGATCGCAATACTGTTTGCTAAATTTGGGATAAGATTCTATCAATCTGAGTAAACCTCCGCAATTTGGGCAATCTCCCGCACCGATGCAAGTTAATTGGCAAATAACATTGCTTAATGCAATCGTTCCGCAAATATCAACTGATATATGTTTGGCGATTGAAATATCAATATCAGATATTTTATACCCGAATACTGAATCTTCTTCGTCTTCATCAATGTACTTATTAAGAGACAAAACAAGTTTTTCGTAGGAGAATGAAATACCTTCATTCTTGCAAACTTGCACAAGCAATTTGTAAATTTGATCTTTTTTAATCTGCACATTATTCGTTTTTAATGTTACTACTTATTTTTTGATGTCGCAAAGTTAAGGATAAACTTTAAATATGCAAAGAAATTCTTTATTTTTATTGTTAATGAAATATAAAAAGACTCGTTTTAACCATTGGATAGTATCAAAAGCCTACCTTTGTATCACTTTCATACTTGTTACTACATATTGTTAGATTTGTTTCATAGAGCAACGATAGTTTCGGTATGTGATATATAGAAACTAAAAAGGGATGGCAAAGCGTTGCACATCCCTTTTAAATTATAATCCCGCTAATTTATGATTTATAGCGTTCAATATACAATCTCTCAAATACGAATTAACGGTTTTCTTTAGCAAGTTATTCAGATAATATACAGATTCCATGTGAAGGTATCTTTCAAAATCTACCAATTTATTATAGGCTAAAAACCTGTAAAATTCTTTTTCATTCATACCGCAACCTCTCCCTTTATAGCCGGATGGCAGTTATAATTTACTATCTTAATATCTTCATACTTAAAATCGAATATATTACGAACATTCGGGTTTAATTCCAATTTGGGAAGGGCGAACGGCTCTCTACTCAATTGTTCTTTCACCTGTTCAACGTGATTCAAATATATATGTCCGTCCCCGATAGTGTGAATGAATCTACGAGGCTTTAAGCCGCAAACCTGCGCTACCATAGACAGCAAGATAGAATAAGACGCAATGTTGAAAGGAACGCCTAAAAATAGGTCTGCGCTTCTTTGGTACAGTTTCAAGTCCAAATAACCGGACTCAGACACATAGAACTGAAAAAAGCAGTGACACGGAGGAAGTGCCATCATGTGTAGTTCTCCAACATTCCAAGCACTAACAATTATCCTTCTTGACTCCGGGTTAAACTTAATCATATATATAACTGACTCAATTTGATCTACTCTTAACTTGCTATTTATGCGCCAGTCACGCCATTGTTTACCGTATATGCGTCCAAGATCACCGGAAGGTTTTGCCCATTCGTCCCAAATATGAACGCCATTTTCATTTAGGTATTTTATATTGGTGTCCCCCTTTAACATCCAAAGGAGTTCATGTATAATTCCTTTCGTGAATACCTTCTTAGTTGTGACAAGAGGGAAACCGTCACGCAGATCATAAGATCGTTGCAAACCGAATAAGCTAATAGTTCCCGTTCCGGTTCGATCTGATCTCTTTTCACCATAATTTAAAGTCTCTTTTAGTAAGTCTAAATACTGTTCCATTTTAAAATAAATTATTGTTAATATTACCTTTGAATCTCTTTTCGAGTGCTTTCACCAACTGTTCACTCTTAAATTTATCTTGTTGTTTAATAAAACACTCTCTGCAAAAGCTACCATTAAAGGAAGCATAGTATCCGGCATTTGTGTTAATCACACATCCGCATTTTACGCATTTAATTTCATTCATAATAATAAATATTTTTGTTTTTCGGGTGGCATTTCTACCACCCTGTTAATATTACTTAGACAAATACGCTATTGTATTCAACAAATGAAGCCTTTCTTTTGCATATTCCAAGTGTTCCTCTATCCATTCATCTTTAGGGTAGTTTTTCATCATTTCTGCACGATATGAAGGGACGTATCCATTAATAAACTTTATATATTCCTTTTCCGGGTTATTGATAATCTTAGTACAATATGAAAAACTTTCACCGTGCTTTCCCTTTCCTATTAAATCAATTCTACCGAAATAGAACTCACCATTCACAGTACACGCCACATAATCCCTTTTTGATGTACGTGTAGAAATTACGTTATTCTTTTCGTCTACAACCGTATAAACAAACTTATCTCCTTTTTGCTTTTTTGTTAATCTAACCTTTTCCATAATTCTAATTGATATTTTGTTGTTACATTCGGGTCTTACTAATAACGTACCTTTTGGACTACTAACTACTAAATTTCCCATTATATCGAACTCGATAGTATATTTTTGTCCTTTATCGTTATATACATCTAAACCGTATTTAGTTTCGAAACATGGAATCTTTTTCTCTTCTAATAGAACATTTACTTTCATACTTAATAACCCGGTTAACCGCCACCGGGTGAGGGTAAAATGAAACTTACTTTAATTCACGATAAACAACAACGGTTTCAATGCCATTTCTTGTGCACCAATATTGCAATATACCTTTATTCTTATTGTATGCAAACCTTTCGCTATTGCTACTTTCTATTGAATAAACGGTAAAGCCTAAATCATCGTGTGACACCTTTGTAACCTTTTGATAACTAACATGCCCTGCTGAGAATACTCTAACACATTTGTCTGATAAGTCCACATGTTCCCAAACATATGGAGATATAGACGTTGTAACCTCACCATTAACATAAACCGTCTGCCATGCCGGAACATCAATAGAATATTCTGTTTGATACACATTGTCACTATCATCACCGCACGAAGTTAACACGAAGGTGAACACAAGTAACACAAAAACAATGATTAACGCTCTGAACAATTTTACTTCTTCTTTCATTTTGATTAAATTTTAAATTAAAAAATACTTATGGTTAATACTTTATTAGGTAAATTGAAAGAGTATTTAAACCCTTCATTTGTTAGGACTGTATAAATTGCATCCAAAACCTCAGAACTATCGGTTGTTAGCGTGACATCTGATGAACGGTTGCCGTAATACGACATTTGAACAACTGCCATTTCTATACGCATTAAGTTATATGAAACTTCCTTGTTAGTTAGGCAGTATCGATTAAACGCTTTTTCCTTATCTGTCAGCATAGATGTTGAACCCGACTTATTAAACGATCGTATCATAATTCTAATTTTTTATTGTTAGCATACATGTGAACGGACAGAACCATCGGGATAGCATATTGTATACACAATACGACCAAGTTTAAACGGAAGATCAGCACGTGAAACACTCCAAAAGATTGATTTTCTTTCCGGATCATTCAATATAGCACCTCTCTGAATAGCCGCTACAAGTTTCATAGCACTTTTTATTGTTTTAGCCTTGACAGTGCCTAATACGTTAATCTCTCCGGTCAAGCAATAAATAAATTCCTTTTCTTCCATAACTCTAAGTTTTATTGTTAGTAATTCGTTTCCTTTTGATGTTGCAAAGTTAAGGGGATATTTTAAATATCAAAGCATAAGTTTAATATTTAACATGAATTTAACTTTTGAGGCGTGTTCGGATAAGGCAATAAAAAACCCCTCTACTTTCACAAGCGGAGGGGTAAAAATGCAATTATGACTAAAACCCAATATATATAGTTAGTGAAAATGTTCTAATTAAAAACTGTCTATATTCGCATACCGACAGTTTGAGAATGTGATACAAAATATTTAAATAAGCATAAATATGAAAATCAATAACCGCTGTTAATGACGTTAGTAATAACTTCTACGCTGCAAATATACGGATATATTTCTCAGTAGCAAATACTTTAACGTGCATTAACCGTTTTAACATTGAATTATCACTTTATTATCGTAGTTACGTTAAAACCTGTTATCTCTGTGTAGGGGTTTTTGCTCGTTACGATAAACTCCCTATACTTCACCTTCTTTAGTCGAAACCACAAAAACCGCTTTCTATGTTCTATATTAAGTATCTCTAAGCTGTCACGGGAAACGGTTGTTCCGGCAAACGTTCCGTTGCTATCTATGCAACCGGATATATCAAGCCATTTAGAGTGCATATTTACGCATTTCATTGTGTCGATAACCAAACTATCACGAAGAACAACACTATCCCGTACTGGCGTGCTAAAATGCGTCTCAGTTGATGTTTGAACGCTTGTGTGACTTTTCAAGTCCTTAATAGACTGCTTTAGCTCCTTTATAGTGTTATCCTTCCCCTGTATGGTGTTCCGGTACTGCTTTAAAGTCAGATTCAATTCCTCTACCTTCATGGCACTTTGCCCGCTTTTCGTCCTGTACGCAACATTCTGAGTTGTGAGGACGCTAACATTTCTTTCTGCAATAGTCTTTTTCTTCCGTAAATCAGCGTTTATCAGTAATAGCGACACAATACCAAGACAAAGTATAAAAGTCGCTAAAAACGCAAACAATTGCCGTTTCATAGCTTTAGTATTTGGTTTTTTAAGTTATTCGGGTTGTACGACACATGAACCCAACTGAAATTTTTCTCGTCAATCAACTGGGAGAAATGAAAGTTGTGTTTAATGATATTAAACAACCGTTCATTCTCTTCCTTGCTCCCTCCTGTAATATCAGCCGCAAAACCTTTACAGTTACCTTGTATGCTAACCTTACCATTTCTTCGCACGATAACCGTTTCATTATCATTGCTAACACACCATACGACTCCATTGTATTTCTCTACAAAAGATCCACATGATTGTAAATCTGATTGAGTATTCAAAGAACCCGAAAGAATATAATAAGGTTTAGCTATACCTGTTTGCCCCTTTATGTTATACTCTCTTTCTTTGTAATATAAGATATTTGATCTTATTCCGCACATACAAGCCATGGATTGAAGCACATCAACATTATGTTTATTGGTTGTACCTATTGCGAAACCCGTATTATTATTTCTTTTGTCGAAGCGACCGTCATACGAACAATAGTAAAATAAAAGTTCTTTTAGTAGTTCGCTATTGTATTCCAATACGTCAATAGGTATATTCTTATCCTTCCCTACGATATTTAAAATAATATCATAGTATTTTTTTCTTAGATAGAAATTAGTAACTCCGCATTTATCTACTCGCTTCGTATATTCCCACCCAACATTATTCAATATATATTCGAGTTCTTTTATCTTTCTTTCTTTTTTGAATCTAAAACCTATTGCTTTCTTGTTATAAAAACCATCGCAAATAAATGCAAGGCATATTTTCATAACTCTTATATCACTACTCACCCCATTTTTATAAGAAGAACATTTGAAAATTCGTCTTTTACCTAATACATCTTTAGCGAGCTCAAAATGAAATTTGTCATTATTAGTTTTCAAACTATCGAAATACAAAGCCCCCTTTTCGGATATTTTTCTACTACCCTTTCTTTTATACTTATGCCTTTGGTAACTTATAAGCATTCTATGTTCGTCCGTAACAAGTAGGTCAACGCTGCTATTTTTAAATCCGATCATATCCCCGTCATATTCTCTTATAACGATCCTATTTATAGTTTTTTTCTCTATTATATCATTATCTACATTGTATGTATATAATATATCATCTTTGGATATATTATTATATGATCTCCACCCCTTTGTAGTTAAAATTTCTGTTTTTTCATCAAAACAATGGTCAGACGTTGCAGAACCTCCGACGGCTTTATTTAACTCCGGACACCGATAGCCCGAATTAACCGTGATCGGTTTGCCGTAAATCTCCCGTAGAGGGTCTAATACGTTTTCTACTAATAAGGTCAAATTCTTTTCAACTTCCGGTGTTGGCGTATTATCAATGCCTTTTGCCGTTGCTGTTGTTGAGCGTGTTAGCTCTTTTAATGTGAAATACTTCATTTTTATAAAGTTTAAAGGGAGGCGTTAAACCTCCCGTGTTAATTACTTAGTTTCAATCTCAATCTTTTCTTCGTGTTCCTCGACTATCTTTGCGGCACGTTCGCCCATCAGCCTCTTAAACTCGAACCGGATAATGTAGTATATCAGTCGGAAAGATTTGTTGTCCGGGTAACTTATGCAAAGATTCTTAAAACCGTTCGATAGGTATACGTACATGAAAACGTATGTAACTGTCTTTGCCGATAAAATAGCTTCATCATGATCCCCCATCTTTGCCACAGACGAAAAGATAACGGTTATCACAAGGATATACAAAATAAGCTCCTGCACGGCTGAGATGAATTTTAGCATAGAAAACCTACGCACGCCATTCACCGACAAATTAACCCCATCGGCACGCAGACCGCAAACAATGTTAAAGCCGAACATGAACACAAGTGCGGTTATAAAACCGCTCGTAGGGGTAAGAAACGCAAGTATCGGACTTATCACCGATACAAGCATTAACCTTAACTGTTCTTGTGTGACATTCATTATTCTACTGTTTTATGTGCGGTTAACGCAAAGATGAAGTTTTGAAAGTCGTTCACATAGACGGATGTTTTAGTAGATAGAGGAAACTGGTTTGCCTCAAAGCGACCGTCACGGATGGCAAGCGATCCGACCGGAACGTATTGTTCTTGCAGAATTGGACTACCGGAAGTTCCAGGCATTTCTACCATTTGTTTCTCTGACACATCAGCCGTACAGTGGGTAATGTTGTACTTGTCCGGCTCTGTCGATACCGTTGTTAATTGACCTACGTACTTGCCGTTTTCCGTCTCGAAATGGTAGTCCATCACTTTTGTTTCTTTCGTGTAAACTACTGACTTTAAATCAAAATCTAAACCTTTCTTTTCCATAATTTTATATTAATTGATTAATGTTTGGTACAAAGGTAAGCGGTAAGAAGGTACAAACCAACTTACCGTCAATTAAAACACTAAACTACCTAACCATGCCACAAAAATAAATAATAACTCCGCCGTCAAGCATGCCTTTATTTACATCGAATACTTTGTACGTAAACTGTCCCGCTGAGTATGGTTCTACTGTTGTACTTAGCCATCTTAAAGGGTCATACGCTGTAATCATAACAAAGTAGTCCCCATTGGAACCGGTAGTATTAACAGTATATCTCCCTGTTGAGTTTTTAATTACTCTTGTTATGTGAAAGTCAGGGTTCCCCCATGTTTTACCGATTGCTCCGTTTGCCAAAATCGTACATGCGTAAAAAACACCCGGGGCTTTCCATGTTTGAGCACCCATAAAATCAACGTCCTTACACTGAACCCAAAAATTTGACCCTGTTAGGAATACTCTTCCGTTACCCGTAGTAGTCAACGCATAACCACCCGAATTATGTTCTACACGTACTCCGCTACTGTCAAAAGTAGCGGCATTATTCGATAGAGTCATTTGTATGCCTGCGGGGGTATTTTGGGCGGAAAATATACCCGATACAATGGTGAAGTTACCGATCTTTGCACCATTCTGTATATTGATGTTCTTTCCGGTCAGCACTCCCCCTGTGATAGTCATACCACCGATAACCGCCCCATCCGTCACAGTCAAGTTCCCGGTAGTGATTCTCTGAGCCGCAAAACCTCCGGCAACAACCTCACCAACTTCAATTGCATTTGCAGTAAGTTTCCCGTTAGCATTGATGGCGGCTGTCTGCTGTCCTGCGTTGTTTTGGAAAAGGACGTTATCAGACTTTAGCACGATTTTGCGGGACGTGATGTTTATTCCTGTCTCGACCAAACCGTTCTGCGTGGCGGTTACTCGACCGTCTGCCGCTTCCGCTTTGTTGTTGGCAGTTCCGGCAAGTGAGTTGGCAGCGTTGGCGGTTGACTGTGCACCATTCGCTGTACCTTCAACAACACCAAGTTTAATACTTGTGGAGTCTAATTTAATTTCCGCCTGTCTGATTCTCTCAGTAGCGCTGTTTAAATCAGTCTGAGACGCCTTTAGCGATATACTACTCTCCAACTGAGTTATTTTAGTCTCGTATGTTGTTTTGTTAATCTGAGAGTTATCACCGAAAACATCGTAAACGGTTGCATAAGCCAAGTGCCATTCAACATTAGCCTTATCAGTTATGTAGAAAAACCCACTACTACTCAATTTTCCGGAAGTTCCACACTTAATAAGATAGTAATATTCTTCCCATTTGTCCGTGCCAACATTGCTTGTTAACCATTCGCGTGCACTACCGTCTCCAATCGCATTGGATTCAAATCCTAAAATTCGACCTTTAGGTATTGCAGCGACTAACTTATACAAGAACATAGCTCCGTATCTTCCTTGATTACCGAAATAAAAACCTCCTGCACCTGGGGTAGTATCACCCCTCGAAAGAGTGGTGTTAATTGTGCAAGAATATCCGGTATTGTTAGGAACTCCTGCTATACTTGACCTATGTATCTTAACGCCTTCCGTTCTTGCATTATTATATGCCTTTAGGTTGTTCAGCCCTTTAGAGAAACAAACGTCACTGTATTCGGGCAACATTCTTCCGGTAGACAAATACCTTGCTATCCTCTGCGCATTACTTATACCTTCTTCGTACTTAGTTGACGATACCTTTAATTCTATCTTCTTTTCTACTATATCAATCTGAGATTTAGTATATTCAATAGACGAATTTACACCATCCTCTGGGGCTGGCTTCCATCCGGTTGCTGTGTCACCGATTTCAATCTGAGGATTGCAAACTTTCATGTTTGTACTATTCCCTACTTGAATAATTAAGCCTATTCCTTTATTCTGAGAGTTTGCAATATCGTCTGGTATTGTAATAGTATTAACAAATCGTCCTTTTTCAGCTTTCGGTGACCAAGAGTTGAAATATTTAAAAGTTCCCACCCAATAATATTCGGAAGTTCCGTCTTTCAATACTGGCTCTTCAAGTCCTATTCGATTATTGCCACCTAATTCCAAATTACTATATTCATAATCAAAAGAAATAGTAACTTTCTTCCCTCTCAAATCTCTAAAATATTGGGACATGTCAAAATGTTCATTCCGATTAACACCGGAAACACATGTACCCGATTTTAATATCAAATTAGCGCCACCAATGACACGCTTGTTTAATTCGGTTGTTACAGATAGAGAAATTTTACCGTCCACTGCTAAAATCTGAGTATCAGTGTACTTCACAGACTGGTATAACTGATCTTCCGGGGCAGGACTCCATGAAACGGGGAAGTTAGTTTCAAATACACCTATACGCAAATCAGTAGGAAAATCACCAGTACCATAAGAACCAGCAATATACTTAATTGCCTTTTCTGTTAAAACATAGTTACCCTCTACCCTATCATTGTAAGTATTAATAGATTGTTTAGTGCCATCAGTATACCATATTTCCAAAAAAACACCTCTTTTATCGTTTGGTAGTCCGGATAACTTTGTGAAATAATCTATAAAAACATAGTATCTTTTATAAGGATCATATGTTAGTCCAAACATATCCTTTCCCACTATTAACGTTTCTCTATGTAATACAGATGGTTTTACAACAATAGAACCATCTTCGTTATATTTAGAGGCATAGGTAAATCCCGCATCAACAATACGCTTAAAAGAACATAGGTTTTTTAGACCTACATTTTTTTCGCTCGTAGATGGTATCCAACTTGTAACACCTAAATTCCCATCGGTTAAAACAGCCCAATGCACCTTACTTCCGTAGGTTCCTTCCGGGAATTGAAAGAAATACAAACCTTCCGTTGGTTTATATCCTGCCATGGTTACCTTTTTGCTCTCAATAACCATACTTCCCTTCGTATCGAAATTAACAAGAAAATTACTTCCACCATTCGAATAGGCTGCTATATGTGTGTTGGCGTCTGACAAAGTATAACAAACTGTAAGCGTATAATCTTTTCCGTTTATTACGGGTACATCATAGTTGTAATATCCCATAGCATAAGATGCGTTTCTTATCTCCATATACGCACCCTTTAATAGATTGACATCTGCTACTTTCATACTCCGTACAGCAAGTTCGATCTTACCGGGTATCGCTGTGATCTTCGTATCTAAGTACTCCTTTAGCTTCTTGTCAGCTTCATCTACGTAGCTCTTTGCAGCGTTCGCAATAGCGTTCAACGCTCCGTTTCTCCGATCGTAGTATATCGTTTGCGTCTTTGCAAGTTCCGGACGCACCGCAATATCTTCCGGCTGTTGGGCGGAATGGTATCTAAGTTCATTTAAATAATCTTTATAAGCCTTGGTATATTCAGTAACGGACACACCGTATTTGTCAGCGTTATTTTTTATCTGCAAAAACTCTGCCTGTATGCGCTTTCCTTCATCAATCAAAGCGGGCTTTTCAGTAGGAGATATAAATCCATCGTCAGCCCATTTATTAAGCCTATCTTTCGCCTCCTGCGCTGTCTGTTGTGCTCTCTCCGCCTCTGTTGCTGCGTTGGCTGCATCTTGCTTCGCTTGGTTTACTTCATCCTCAACTGACTTTCCGTTTCTCAACAAGAATATACCACGAAGGAAAGCGTTATCGCAATACAAGCCGCTACCGGATGGCTGTTGTCCTTCCGGAAACGCAGAGTCCTGTATGTTACTTAAATCGCCAAGACGTGTCCTATTCGTACCGGATAACGATTTTGTTTTAACTCCGTTCAATATCTCTATGTACGGGTGTCCGTTTTCTTGCGCTGTGATATAGATTAAAGCCTGCCTTTGTGCGTTCTGCGTGTTACCCATCTGTACCACTTCATCGCCTTTTTCCGGCTTATTTCCAGCTGTAAATTCGGACTTTTTCACAGTAATAGAGTTGCCGGAAACGCTTGCAACCTCGACCCAATAGAATTTGGCTTTGCTTCCCGTCCAAACTTGACACCTAACTAAATCGTTAGGCTGGAACGTTTCCCCTTCTTCCTCCATTGTGATAACGTAGTTCGTTTCATCTTCCGACACGCTTTTAATCTTTCCGTTCGACTGAGACACGACCAATGCACCGTTAACGCTCCTTATCTTTTGGATAAGTAGTTCAAATATATTCATAGTCTGTCTTACCGTCAAATTGTCACATTCTATATGCCAATTGCCATTCTCAACCCATATTTTAAAACCCTCACCCAAAAAACCGGGAAAAAAGGTGGGTGATGTGATAAACTCCTGTATAACGGCTGATAGGTACTGCAATTGTCCTTCTTTGGTGATCTTTCCGGTATTGTTTCCGGTATACACATCTTGCTGCAAGTGGGAATCTCCCCTCGCATTAAGCGCATTTAAAGCCGTATCACCTTGTTTGTTTACGGTGAATGCTGTTTTATTAACAGTTACATAATCTTCCGAATCAAGCGATTTAACTTTGGTTACACGTGCGTTTAGCCCTTGAACCTCCGCATCTCCTACTGCGTTGATAGAAGCGGCAGAACCAGTTATGCCCTCACCGAACGTTGCGCCTCCACGAAGGTGTAACAAAAAGTCTGTTGCATCTTCATGGGTTTTAGAAATGTAGTCCTGCAATATTCGATATAAGTTAAACTTTCTCGCCTCACCTGTACCCAAATCAACGGCAATAGTTGTATTTTCATCTATCAAGTCAATAGGGGATAACTCCCGTATCAATTTACCCTTGACTACTGGCTCTGTTTCCCGATACTCTTTGTAATACAGCCCTACGGTATCGGGAGAGAACATTATAGGTGTATCAATGTTCGCTAATAGGGCATTATAAAAAGACGCTTTATCTCGCCTATTGAAAGAAGGGAGTTTTTGTATGATTGAGTCCGTCTCAAACTGGCAGTCAACAGCAGCCAAATATAATTGTTCCTGCCAATCAACATCAAATTCGAAGTTGAGAGCGTTGTAATATTCGCCATCGTGCGAAATTCGGATATAGTCAGATAGGCGAATAAGTCGCATAGCGTCACAAATAAACTCAGGTGCAACGAATGTAAATGCGTACACCTTCGTAGATGTTTGCAGTTCCAAGAACTTATACCCGGCACGTTTGGTTAGTTCTTCTTCAAACTCGTATTTCGGTTTGCAGATAGTTGCAGGAACATACATCTGATACTTAAAGTCATTGTTCGCCCCCGTTGTAATAAATCCACCCGGATAGGCGATCTTTTCATCGTTCCAATATTCGATCAATAGATATTTGCTACTCGTTTCTATCCCGGGTATAACACAAAAAGGAGTAGAAATATACGCCTGTGTTCCGATTGAAAACTCTGCCCGATACGTCCCCTGCGGCAAAGCCTCTCTAAACGAGTTCTTGCCGGGTGACACGTACAGAACACTGCCATGTTCGGGCATATCGTCACGACTAACATACACACCTGTTTTGATACCCTCTCCGGTTTCTTGATTTACCGCTACAACCTCAATAATATCGGGCTGAACCTCTCCTACGTTTACATCTGTGAACTGGAAAGGTATAAGCGTATTTGCGCTTGCTGGAATAGCGTAGTTTTTCCCGAAAGCGTACCATTTTTCGTATGTGGCTTTAGATTCTTTCTTTCTAAACGCCAAAGGACTAAAGTTGTTATGTACTTCCATTTTGATTAAAAAATTGATTATAGGCACAAAGATAGCAATTTAAAAGAAAACACCCCCTATCATAAGGGGGTGTAAGATAAAGATACGGTTATTTGGCGAGTTGTTAGATCCTCAGTCATAGTTATCGGTTTCCCGTTGCCTATATCCGTTGTTATCAGTTGCACGGGGTTTGGTGTGGTGTCGTATGTGAAAGATAAATCTTGCGTCATACTCCGCTTTATTCCTCTCACTCTTATCGTCTGATCGCCTCCGTGTTCAATCTCTGAGGCTGTCATATCGTGCATGTAGTATTTAACGAGGTGCAAGAACGACATGTAGCCGTTTTGGGGGTTTACGGTGTACTTCTTATTGTTCTTGTCTACCAAATTGAATGTAACGAACGGAAGTTTCCATTTTCCGCCCACCTGTGTAGCCCCCAACAACGCAAAACCATCCTGTGAAAAGTCACCCGGTGATAGTAGCATATAATCTACATCGGACGAAAAGTTAGACACCCTTATTTCTTCCTTCTTTCCCTCTTGCACGTAGTTTGATTTCACATCAATAGGGAAACCCGCAAACGTATTTGTTGTATCGTCCATCCAAGAAAATTCAAACCGTGAAGGCAGATCGGTTTTATCATATTTGATCGTGTTAGTTTTCCACGTCATTAACTGACCCGATTTTGCATATCTAATCTTTGTTAAGTCTATTCCGACCGTACCACTACCGGTATAACTTCCGCCATTCATGAAGTAAGAAATATGTTCTATCCTAAACTTATCGCCATCTATAAACCAATATAGTTTCATCGTGTCACGCAACATCTTCATTATATCGCTGAGGGTTGTTTCCGCCTTTTTTGCTGGACGGTCATACTCACCCTTTAGGATGTTGCTTTTCTGTGTGATGAACACCTTAAAAGGTGCACCGGAAATAGGGTTATTGGCGGCATACAAAAACTTACTATATTCCTCCGTAGCTTCGTGCGTCAAAGTGGGGTCAATTTGCTTAATAAGCGCCCTAATAGCGTCCTGTATGGCGAACGAGTCCTTTAAAATATACTCCTTTCTCGCACGCTCTTCCAATGGCGCATAGGATAAATCGAACTCAAACCAAACCGACATATTACCCCATCGTGAACGGCAAATAGGATATAGCTTTCCTACTCCGGCAACGGCAGGTATAAAATCATCCGTGAAATATTTCCCTTCATCATTTACACCATATTCCGTTGGCTCGTTCTGAACTTTTGTTGATGTGTAGAAATAATTCCCTTCCAATGGTGAGGCATATTTATAATTACTGTTAGTAGGATAAATATCATCGGATGGAAGTTTCCCGGTAGGGTTTCCGTCCAACGTATCAAGATCGAGCAAAAGACGCTGATACATGGAATTGTTGTAATTCTCAGTCCATTCTATACGCTCCGGCAAAGTTGGTTCGTCCGGTATTCGCATCATAGGTATTTTACGATCTCCCAAATTGAAATTATCTTTTATCCAAGTCAAATTGCCACTTTGGTACACCTTCGTACCATCAGCATTAATCAGATACAATTTTCCGTGCGCAACGTCCGGTTGCGTTAAACTTTCCTGTATAGCTTCGATTCTCCAAGTACCATCCCTTTTTGCATACTTTCCTTTAGACCCGAAGTACACTCCGTTAAAAAACTGGTACGGGATGGCATTTATTGTTATCTCGTTATAATCGCCAAGATAGTTAAAAAAATACTTCTTTGTCAGATCGTCACCCGATGTTATAACCTCGTTTACATCTTCCTCAAAATACGTTCCGGCAATGTAGTTTGATATTGTGCTTCCTCCTTTGATGTACACCTGTATAAGCGGACGTTTTGCCACCCCTATTTGAGTCAATGCAGGTGCAAGCTTAATAAGATCGTATTTGTTCTCAATACCCTTCATTATATCGGTATATTCATCTCGTGGGCTTATCTTGACTTTGCACGTCCGGTTATCGCTGTCTATCTCACAATCTGTCTTACTGAAATAGCCCTCAAATATAACTTGATACTGCGTTGATAGCTGCCCTTTGTCCTTCTGCTCTATCTGCAAGTACAAAATATCCTCGATACTCGCATTTTTAACAAGAAGGTAGTCCGCACCGATAAGCGTTAAACTACCCTCTATTGACTCTCTGAAAAACTCCTGTTGATTCTCTTTGCCAAACTTCCGCTTTAGCTCTGAGTAGTGGGGGTATATTTCTACACCCCCCAATTTAAACCGCAAATCTTTAACGTTCATTATGATTTAATTATTCGTTTAATATTTCCCCTTACTTCAATTATCGTACCGTCCGCACCTGTGATATACTTAACACGTCCCTGCTCTTTGATTGATTTCAAATCTTTCTCTACCTTAGACAAATCAACCGTTGAACATTGCATGATATTCGTTACTTCATCACTACCGGAATAGGCGTTTAAGTATTTCTGTTCAAAAGTACCCTTATTTAGCGAATTAATCAAGTCCGGAACGAGTTTCTTATACTTCTGAGATGAACGTTTGTTCACTACTGCGAAGTATTCACCACGTTCTACCCGTCTACGCTTACCATCCTTAGTCGTACCTAAATCTACATCGTTTCCGGATGCGTGCGAACCTCCGTAATCAATCATTTCTACCGTACCGTCCCCGTATTCCTCTGTGTCCTGCGAGGCTTTAGATAGCTGTGAGGCTTTTATCTTAGCAAAAGCAAATGATCCCCACATCAACGCAATAGCCGGGATCGCTGCCAAACCTAAATCTTTCCATAGGTTCGCGGTTGCGGTTACCAAAGAACTTGCCTGCATAAGTGTATCTATGCGTTCTTGCTGCTTCTGCGCCTTCTTCTTATCCCTCAGTGCCTTTTCCTGTTGTTTGCGTGCAAAATCAAGCTCTTTTTGTGCGGTTGCTACGTTGTTGGCGTATCCGTTCGCCCTCGCTTGTATCTCAGCGTCCAAAACCTTTTGTCGGGCTGAAACTTCTTTCTCTGCTGCCTGTACCGCCACTTCTGCCGCCTCTACCCTTGCCTGCGCAACACTCTTTAGGTTTTCTATGGCGAACTCCGAAGCCTCTAATATGGAGTCTTTAAACTGCTCCGCACGCTCTGCGCCCGACTTACCATCTTTTGCGCTAAAGGCGTCTCCGAAAACGAGATCAAACAGATTGCCAAACACGCCTTGATTGCTATCCCATCCGGAAGTATCACGCTTAATTGCATTGTCTATTCCCTTAATGGTATCCTCTACCGTCTTTACGTTGTATCCCGTGATTTGCTCTCCGTACTGCTTTGTTAACTCTAATATTTGCTCCCACTTTTCACGCTCTAATTTCAACCGGAAACGGCTCTGTTCTTTCTCCGAACGTTGCACGATATTAAAGGCGGCACTCTCCGCCTGCTGCTGCTGATTAAGTCGGAACACCGACCGATCAATTATACGTTTGTCTTGATTTTCCGTGAAATCCTTTTGCAGTTGGATAGATGCAAGCTGATACGACCTTTGCAGGATAAGCAAACGTTCATTCTTCACCTGTTCGCTATCGGTTGACTGTTTAATACGCAATTCGTCCTGCGCTCTTTCGTTTTCGAGTAACTGCACTTGTATTAATAGCTCGTCAGCCGTGCCACGTCTAACAGCCTTTAGGCGTTCACTCAATCGGTCATGCGTGATTTGCAGATCCTCTACCTTCCAATCGTTTTGCAGTTTCTCCAAATCTCTACGCAATTTTGCTTCGATATTGTATACGGTATCAGCATACAACTGCGTAGCTCTTTGTTTCTCTGTTGTGCTCTCCTTTAGCTTTTTCAGTTCATCTGCCGTTGCCTTTTTACGCTCTTCCTGCTCTTTCAAACGTGAATCAATAATAAGAGCTATACGGCTATTTTCATACTCAGCTTGTAGATCAAAGTCCTTCTTTGTCCTTTCCTTCGTCTTACCTCCTTTGTCCCCTGCAAGAAGATCGGGGATAACCACCTTTTTAGCAAGTTCCTCACTCGACTTATTGATAACTGCTATTTGTTCGTCATAGCTCTTTGCCTCCTTTTTGGCGGTATTCCATGCGGACGCTTGCCCTTGCAAAGCCGCTTCCAAAGCCACCGCACCAACACCGATACCCTTAGACGAACGTTTAAGTTCTTCGATCTCCTTTTGTTGCTTTTGGTAAGTCTTTCTACCTTCCTCTAATACTTGGTTCTTCTTTTCCTCGAGGTCAATAACTTCCTTTGCGTTCTTTTGTATCTTTTCCTCGTAGGCACGTGCCATTGCGACCGATAGAATGTGTTTTGCAAGTTCCTTGTATTCCTTTGATGCGTTTCCCGTCATAATAGCTTCGTCAGAGAGATTTTTAAGGTATTCCGGATACTCTTTCTTTAGCTCTTTAACAGCTTTCAAACGCTCGTTTTGGCTGCGTGTGGAATCGGTAGCCGCTTTATACAGGATGTTTAGTCTCACAGACTCGTTTACGGCACTCTTTCCAGCCTCTAACATCGCATCCTTCAAGTCGGTAGTAGACCTTTTCAACTGATCTACCGTTGTTTTACCTTTAAATAGGCTACCTATCCAGTTGATTATATCCTTACCCCAAATAGAAAAGGCGGTTAATATCAATACCATCACGGTATTAAAAGAGAATAGAGATTTAACCAACTTCCCGGTTATACTTACCTGTGCCTCCCCTGCTTTCGCTGCTGCCTCGTTCGCTGCACGCAATTTCTGTATTTCGTCTATAACCATCGGAATGTTATTGGAAATAGCAAGGAAGAAGGTATTTGCACTGATCGCCAAGGATGGAAGTTCACGAGCTACCTGGGATATAGAAAAGCCTAAACCATCGAACGCCTGTTTGTAGTTACCCACGCTTAACGTGTGCTTTCCTGTGCTTTTTTGGTATTTATCCATCGCTGCGTAAATCTCCGCAGTCTCTTTAACAAGCTTCTTTCCTGCCTCCGTATTCTCCAAATAAGCCTGTGAAAGATTGTTCATCTTTATTTTGTTTAGCTCGTATTGTGCTGACAATGCGTTATAGCTTCCGGCCATACTATTAGCTAACTTAGCTTGCAGTTTATTCAGATAGTTTTGATCGGCTGTCTGTTTCTTCAATACTGCGATTTCCTGCGCTGTCTCTGTAAGTGCCAATTTCAATTGTATCTCAGCGTTCGCCAATGATCGCACTTGTTTTTCGTAGGCGTCTATCTTTTTGCGCCCTTCCTCCGTTGCGCCTCCACCTTCTGAAATAGGCTTTTGCAGACCTTTTGCGCCTTCCTCGATACGCTTTAACATAGCGTCATATATCTTTTGCAGTCCTTCCAACTGCGTAATAGCGTCCTTTATACTGCTGTCCGGCTGTATAAGATCGCTATACTTTATTCCCTTTACTTCGTTCGCCATTTGATTTAAATTTATTTGTTCTTACTCCTTTTTGCCTGTCTCTTAATCATCTCGAAAGCGGTGTAAAACTCAGACACCGACATTTCACGTGCATTTATGTGCATATTCTGCGTGATAACTAAGCACATTTCTTGAAACTCCTTGTCCGTCTTTATCTCGACCGAATCAGTACCGTAGAATATTCGAGGCGGAAAGAAGGTTAGTAACTTATCCTCTATTTCCTTCACCGCCTCACTGTTATCTACGTTGTTCACAAGTTTGTCTAACTTTGCTTTTATCAGCGATAGTTTAATATCGTAATACTCTTTAATCAGAGGATCGTCCGCCATCCGTGGGAAGTATACCGATACTTCCGCCTCTATTTTTTTTTTGACCTTCTGAAACGGTCCAGAAAGTTCGTTAATAGTTGCATCGCTGAGAATGTCAAATATCGCCTTTAGATCAGAGTCGGACGCATTAACCGGATATTCCACGCCATCGACCGATTTAACGAAGGCGGCAAAAGCCATCATTCCCGGATGTACGCCATTCGACGCCATATTGAAACACTGCCTTAGATTCATTAGCTCGTTATACGTGTGTTCCGGCTGTGTCCTGCAATAAATAATAGCACGTTGTAAATGCGTGTCGAGTTCCTCGATAGTGCTTCCAACACCCGACTCAATCAGCATAAGACGGTTAAACTTCTGATAACGGACGATAGGCATTTCATCAATGCCTTCGTATACCGTTACCGTGTGATTCCCTACCTTAATCGTGTTCATTCGTCACCTCCTTATCTGCCTGCTCGTATAATATGGAAAACGTTTCTTCATCGACTGAGTAAGTAACATTTTCTCCAAGAACGATATAGTCGTTATTAAACACCCGAAAAGTGTTGCCGTTTATTCGTGCCATCATTACGCTATCCATTACGGAAAGTAGCTCTAAACTTGGCAATATTTGAGATAATTCGTGAACATCACCGTTAAACTTGACCGCCCTCACAATCTCGAAAGGCGGTATAACTGATACATAATTTCTAATCTCCATAATCATTAAATTAAAATTCTACAAATAGGTGTTGCAAAGATCGGTGTAAGGATGAAAACGGGGTTTAGCGTTCCGATCGACACAATCACCGAACAAATTACACACGCCCAAAACGATAGGCAGAAATTGCAGTTGGTTAGCTCGTTAATCAGTGATCTATCACCATGCCATCGGAGAACCTTAGATAACCAAGAATCACCAAACACTGACATCCGTTCAATTACACCCGTCTTTCGGGCAAAGTTAACACAAAATGCCGCTACAAACGAAACAAGTAGCACGCAAGAAAGAAAATAGTTATAAATCTCCATAATTCAAATATTAGTTTGTACAAAAGTATGAATAAAAAGCAATTTTGCAAAGATATTGATTATTAAAACATTAGTCTCGAACTCTCCGAAGGCGGATAAAAACGAAATGTTTATAAATAAGAAAAGGAATCCGAAGATTCCTAATCACAACATGATTTTATTAATTCCATTGCAGGCATAAACGTATTAATCAAGTCAGGAGTAACAAATATATTACCAGAAGATGATATTTTCACTCTGTGATCTAATGGAATGTATTTACCATCAAACGGGGATTCTATATATCCCTTGTAAATAAGCCACTTTTTAAACTTCGTGTAATATTCCATATTGAGCACCGCTATTGCGAGGCTGTATACCTTAGTGTCGGTATATGAGTCCTTTGTATTATTCATTTTCACCTCTGTGTAAGTATGCGTACAACAATGAAGGATGAACGGTTATATCGCTTCCATTCATACGGATAAGGTCTGTTCTTAGCACATACCTTGAAATCGTAGAAGTACCTCCGAAAAGGGGACGTCCCTCTGTGACGGTAGACAAAAAGCCACGGGATAAACACCAGTCTAAAAAATGCTGTGGGAAGATAACGCAAGAACCTAATAGCATATATTCGCATTTGCTCAACGCAGACATAATTCCTTTGCCATCTGTTTCGTTTTCTCTGATAAGTTGGGTGATTGTATCGTCAATCTGTCTTTTTGCCTCTAAGAGGCTATCAATAGCTTTCTTGTTCATAAGTCAACACATTTAAATTAATACTTTAACTTTTAAAACTCTGTAACATTTCATTTGAATTTCTCCTTTACTACCTTGAACACTAAACAATCTAATGTTCTTTCCCTCATGCACAGATAGGCTTTACACATGCTTTCTAAATCTCCCTTTCGGAAGGCACACCCGTTGCATGAAATTGTATCCCGTGGTATTGCTTGAATTACCACCTCGTTTGCTGTGATCGGATGTACTACTTTGAACACCTCAAAATCTCTCACTTTCTTTTGCTTCATTCTGATACCTCCGCTAATGGTTTGTAATATACATCGTCTTGTTCTGTATCTCTGAAATAAGCTACGCATTTATTAGCTACATAACATTCCATACGTTCAAAATGATTTTGATGAAATGCGCAGTCGTAGCAAATTTCTTTTGTATATCCTTCATCTTCTACTTTTGCAAGTATGAATTTTCCCGGCTCTCTCTCTTTCGGTATTTTCAGTAGATCGCCTATAATATATTCCGTTTCTTTGTGGTATTCCTCGAACGGTCTAAAATAAAAATTTCCTGCGGTACAGTCCATTTGTACACATACGTCCCAAGGTGCATTTTGAAACCAACACGAATAACAACATTCAGCGCAATTTTTGTTAGTCGTTTTTTCTACGAGCAAATATACGCCCTCTCTCGTTTTGAGTATATCACCCTCTTTGTATTCGTCACCGATTTTAAAGTCAATCACTTCTTTCATAATAATTCTCCTTTCTTGTTACACGGCAGTAATACGATTGATTTTCCGTCACTTCTTTCCCTCTCTCCACATATTACATTGCAACACTTGCCAATCAATACACACCCGTTACATTTGTTCGACTCAATCACTTTAGAGTATTTAGATTTTCCGGATAGCCTAACAATATCCCCTACCTTATATTCTTTTCCTGCCTCTATTTTTGTATACAGCCTCTCCCTTTTTACTTCTTGATAGCTTACACTATCACCTGTTTCACGCTCTCTCTCACTACATTTAACGTATGAACAGATGTGCAAACTGTTTTCTCCAAAAAGGCAATGTTCACACATGTCGTTTCTTTTATCCTCAACACACCTTACTGTAACTTTATCCCCTTTTGGCGTTAATACCTCCATTTCCTCGCCTACCTTTAGGTCAATCGGTATCATTGATAAATCTAATTTCTTCATAACTTCACTTGTTTATACGTTTGACATTTTCCCGTAGACATGTCGACACATCGCATAAGTGAACATATCTTTCTAAACTCCTTTTGTCTGAATAAGCACTCCCGACATGATATTACATCGTTTCCTTCCATTGCTTGAACTCTGATAACTTCGCCTGTTATCGGGTGATCTATCGTGAAGGTATCATATAGTTCTACTCTTTTAAATTTCTCCATTTTTCACCCTCCTAAAAGTTAATTGCCTTCCTCTGTTAAGGCAGTTTATTTACATACACAAGTCTTTTAATTCGCCTTGAAAAAATACGCAATTCTTGCAACCGCTATTGTCTTTCAATAATACCGCCTCTACCTTCCGGTCTATTCCCTTTCCCGGAACTTCTGCAAAAAACACTTCACCCTCTTTCGGTACGAATCTATCTCTATCAGACAAAGATATTCTATTCATTTTCAACCTCCTTAGTTCTCTTTCTTTCTATTAGTTTAAACATAACATTATCTTTACGGTTAAGTTTAGAGCAACTCACAAAATCACCGCAATCGCCTCCCACCTTTGTTTCATCATTGAAAGCACATGCCTCACACCCCCCACTTTCGTACGGTATAGTTTCCGCTACCGTGGTATATATATCTCCTATTACGGTTATAATCTCACCAACCTTTGGTTTTAATATCCTATTTCTTATATCTACTTTCAACATATATTTTAATATTGTGCCGGGATATTATCCCGGCTGTTATTGTTATACTGATTTCAAACCATTGCGTGAAATACTTTCTTTTAAGTCTCTGTAACGGATAGATGATTTTTTAAGTCTCTGTCTTAGCTTCTTGATTTTCTCGTTTAAAACATCTTTTGTTTTACGAGTTTCTTGCAGGAGTGAAGTATTTGCTATCTCCAAGTATTGTTTATTTCTCGAAACATCATATACTTGTTTTTGTAACTCTCCCACAGAAGCAAGCAATGTTTTTTTATCTCTCTCCAAATATTCACATCTCTTTTCCAATTCTGAATATCCTACTACCGGATCCGATTCCCCGGAAATGGCATTAAGCATACTTATTACCCTATCCGCATTAACCAATTTAAGCTGCTTGTTTTCGTCTTTTAGTTTTTCTATTTCCTGTTCTTTACCTTTCAGTTCGCCACGAAGCCAAACGACTTCTTTATATCTACCGTCTGAAAGTTCTTCCACCCTCTTTAATTCCGCTTCCTTATCTGCAAGTTTGCAAATAATGCTTTTTTCACTTTCCATCAAAGATTGGTTTTTATCAGAAAGTTTAGCTATTTGATTGCTTAAATCACGATCTAAAAGATCTCTTTGCCGTGCAAGCTCTTTTCTTTTGCGTGCTTCTTCATCATACATCTTTTTAAAAGAAACTCCAAGTTCAAACTTGCTTATTACTTCGTTCACGTTCGAACATCCTGTTCGTTTTAAAAGCTCCTGTATCGCAATCGTATTCCTTCTTGCTTTTTCCAACACGCTTGCAATGGTAGGCGCTTCCGTCTTATCCTCTTCTACCTTCTTTAAATAATCGGGTATACCGTTAGGCGCCGCTTGTTTGAATACCTCTCCACTAAACACCGCATTACGTATTCGAATATCTCCGGTTTTAGGTGAAAATACATCTACACCATATACAGAATTAACGGACACATCATCAAAAATTCTTCTTACTACTTCGTTGTTGGAATCAATCAAAGCACGTTGAATCCTTCTTTCCATTTGCGCAGAATTACATTCTGCATTTTGAATCTGTTCAATTCTTGAAATTCTCTTTTCTAAATTCTCAATTCTTTCTTTGTTAAACATACCTTTAAAATTTGTGTGGGTTCCCACGGTTATTATATCACTTTTAAGTCTCTCAAAATATATGTGGCTCTTTCGTTGCCGTTCTCGGCAGCTTTAACCAAAACTTCATAATATGATAGTTTGTTTCCTCCGTAAATACCTGCACTACGCAATAGGGATAATATTTTGGAGTGGCTTATCTTTTGTCCTTTATAAATGTAAGTAGTCATATTTTAAATTTTTATGTGGGGTATTACCCCCACTTGTTACACTTCTTTATACCCTCTACTATTGAGCCAAGACATAGCTCCCTTTAATGTTTTGAACAACTTGCTACTTTCCACAGCTGTACATGCGCTATATTTCTTTTCTCCGTGTATAAAAATAGCTCCTTTATTCTCTCCTTTTTTAAATTCTATAATTTCCATAACTTTGGGTTTTAATTGTTAGTAATTTGTTTCCTTTTGACACTGCAAATATAAGGACTTTATTTAATATTGCAAGTTTAAATTTAATATTTAACTATTATTTAACGGTTAGATTCAATCTTTCGTTGCGAATCTTGTTAAGTTGCTCGGCTACCTTTTTAGCTTCTTCTTCTGTAACTTCCATAGACGCCAAACTTTTATCATAGCTATCCATAACGAGATAATAACCTCTACACTTTTTCACGTAAAATTCGTTTGCCTTGTGGCTCTTTAGATACTTATCTACTTTCATGGCTTTTTGTATGTTACTTGATATTCATCATTTGTTTTACTTTATCCTCTCCGAAATAGTTAACAGCCTTTTCAATGTTGCTAACGTAGTTCTTTGCTATTTGGGGATATTGCTTCATGATCTTTGCGATAACTGACATTATTTCTTTTTCTGATACGTTTTTTCTTCTTCTCCAAACGATTTCAGATTCTTGCAAAATACGAGTCATAAACCAACTAAGATTATAGAAACTATCTTGCTTAACATTTTCATTGAAATAGCTAATAACTAACTGCCTGTTGTTCGCTAATACTTCTTTAACTTCAATTGCTGTCATAATCTTTATTCTTTATTATTACTACTTTGTCATTCATCGAAAGATTTAGGCTTTATAGCTTCATTTAATCGGTTACCGAACCTTCATTTAACCCTTCGTAGATACCGTTGCTTATTTTCTACTCTTATGAATTTAATCTTTCAACAATCTTTTTGCGTCTTGGTTAGATTGTGGGGTCTTTCGTTGTTTGACATTGCAAATATAAGGACTTTATTTAATATTGCAAGCGAAACTTTAAGTTTTAACATGTATTTAACACAAAAAGGGGGAAACTCCCCCTTTAATAACACCCTTCTTCGCAATGAATATCACACTCAAACCGCAAACACGCATAGGGATAAACGTAGTATTGATTCTCCGTCTTTTGGATAGAAAACTCCTTGTATACGTTGTTGGCGTCGTGGAATATCTTTCTCACCTGTATATCACCGGATGGCAGATAAAGTTCGTGCGTTAAGGCTCTCAGTATTTCTGACTTTACAAACTCCACGTTGTAATATTCTGCTCCCGGGATTTTACGGGTATCGAACCAAAAGATAATGCTAACCGTCCCCCTCAGATCGCCAAAGCCAGACAAAGAGTCTCCCCCTTCATAATCTTGTGAGTCGTGCATATAGAAAAAACAAACGTTGCCCCGCTTATCGTCCGGCTCTAAGCGCAAATAATCATTTCCCTTAAAATACACTGATGGGGTAACAAATTTCCCCCTCTCGTTTCTCTCTACCAATTTAACCACGTTCCCGAAAGCGAAATTAAGCCATTTAAGCGATTTTGTTAAGCTTACCTGTACATCGGCTATCGTCTTATCGAAAAGTGTCGCATTTGGTCTAATTATAGCCCTATCGTTCATTTAATATCTCCTTTACTCTGTTATATGCTTCGTCTTTCACATAATCGTTAATAAACTCCGCAAGTGAATCATTTGTTAACCCGAAAATTTCAGCACCGTATTTTTTGATAAGCCAATTAGTTTTTTCATCTGAGGCTTTTATGTAAAACCGATCTTCTGCCGTCTCAACATAAAAAGAGTCGTAAAACTCCCCTGTGTCTTTAAGCGTCACCCGGTCATACGGTTGCCTCTTTTCTATTTTGACTTGTATAGTTAAGGGTCGGTAGGGTTGGTATTCGTCTATACGAACGCCCAAACGGTTAACACCCTTGGCGTATAGCTGATCTTGTGCGTTCATGTCAATAAGTATATTGTCATTGTCACGCACAATCTTTTTTGCTATCTCTCCGGTGTCGAGTTCCTCACCTACCTTTTTAAACTTATCTATTAGACCGCTTATCATGTTGCTTTAAATCTTATCCCGTTGTTCCGGCAAGAAAGGCATATTCTATCCATCCCCTTTGTATCAATAGAAAGAGCCTCAAAAGCCTTCTTTAGTTCGTATCCGATACCCTGCGCACGCCCCTGTGAGTTTCCGTCAACTTCGTACAATAGTGTTTCACGGTCGATATTCAATTGATTGGCATTTTGCCGGACGTTCGGATTTAATGCAAGCTCTCGCAGCACATAAGAAGCCATTTGCAGAGAAACGGCATGCGTGAAGGCATACTTAGACTGAATGATAAAGTCAGTTATATCACATCCTACCGACAATTGAACGTTTAAACCGTAGCAGATTGCAGACGTATACATGTTCATTTCTATATTCCACATCTTTACGCCATCCTCCGACTGCGTAGAGTCAACTCTATACGGTGACACTCTGATATACTTTGTTAGCTCTCTCCACGCCTGCACGCTTCCGATATTACAAGTACCGCACGGGTCACGTGAAAAGTCCTTAGAGACGTTTATAGCATACATCCCCAACGGCAATTCTTTTTGATCGTAACACAAGTACCACAAGCCACCGGGTGAAGTTTCCTCAGACATATAAGGCAGCAACACATCACTTCCGACATCAAACCATTGATAAGAACCATTTTTAGTATAATTCAAATCAAACGTCTTAATCGGGTCTACCTGTGAGGTGTGCATAAGGTAAAGTTTTACCCTTCCCGGCTTGTTAAACTGCAAACCTATCTTCTCGATCTTGGCTGTTACTCCCATAGAACGGACTGGCAATATTTCATATCCTACAATACTATCGGTAGGGTCAATCTCGTTATTTATCTTCCCCGAACCATCGAAGAAGTTTGTACGCTCCAAAAGCGTCTTTGTTTCCCCTGCAATCAACTTTTCATTGATAAAGCGAGTAACGGTATTGGTGATCGCTCTTTCGTTCAATTCACGCAAATAATCGCTTAGTGGGTTGTACCGTTTCCAGTTATCACCCTCTGAAGGCTCTACACCAACATTCTCTGTTATTGCCTCCCATACGTCCGGACGAAGCGTTAACACGTCCTTGCCGTAAACTACCTTGTCACCCGGCTTATAAGTGTCGGTATCCCGATACTCCGGATAACGTAAATAGTAATCAAGTGGCATAATAGATTCAATGTTTCTTAGCGTCACAAGCGGGTGAACGTCTTGAAACATAACACCACTATCGGACACCGTTAAACTTTCGTCTATCTTAGCGTCTCTATCGTACGACTGCCGCCATCCTACGAGCGTGGCAAGTTCTTTTTGTATATCCTTTAATCTGTACATGGTTATAAATAAAAAAAGGGAAGGGATTTTGTCCCCCTCCCTTTGTTAATACTTAGTTTACTTTCTCGTTACGCTCCGCCAACAGTTTTTGTTGGTACAGGTGCGCTATCAGAGTTCTTCACCTCAACATTCAGATTTGCAGCCTGCGCATTGACTTTAACATCAACTACGCCACCAGTAGCCGAAACCGCTGCACCTTTGACTTTATCCAAATCTACTTTCAAAGCAGATTCAACAACCGGACTACCTCCGATTTTAGCAAGGTTAACAGATAATTCGCCAGCCGGAGAACCTCCACCGATCTGCTCAGCATTGGTAATAAATACCGGAGTACCGCCAAACTGCGAATTTTCTTTGTTTACTTCGATCTTCATAATCGGGTTGGCGATTGTTGAAGGATAGGAGTTAAAAGCTACTACGAAAGCAATATCTACTGAGAAACCGTAGAAATGTTTAACGTCACAAGTCATATCGGCAGTAGCTGCGCCTGCGATAGCTGACTGATCGCCCACTTCTTCGTAGTAGTGTGTTCCAACCTCTTTACCGAAATAAGGAAGAACAACCTTTCCAAATTCATGCGTGCCCGACTTAGTGTTGTTGTAGGCTGCACGGTCTACACGGGTCAACAAACCAACGTTACCCGACTCAACAGCATACATCTGAGCGAAGTTTTCCGGCTCTAAAGTCATGTTGTTGGTGAAATGGAACACTTTGTTTGCATACTCCAACTGTTTGTTAACGTCATTGTACAAACCGTGCTGTTCCAGTTTACGCAACATTGAGTCTACACCAGTGTCGCCAATGATATGAAGTTGACCGGAATAGTCGTTTGCACGGAACATCGGGTGCAAATCGCTGAGGATGTCGTTGCGCTGAGTGAATTTCACCTGTACATCATTACCTTCTTTTGTGTAATACAGCAAGTTTCCGAACACTTGCGTTTTGTTTGCCTCCAAAGCCGCAATAGCGTCCTTATCAACGGTATCCATGAACTTACGGATGTGCTTTTGTAGCTTTCTGTTCCAGTCCTGTTGGTAATCGATTTCGTTGTTTGAATACATGTTCGGTGTCATAGTGAAACCGAAAGCATAGGTCTTCCAAGCTACACCGATCAAACGAGAAGTATTCTCCGCATCTGCAATAACGCATGTGCGGGCGTTTGACACTGTTACGTTTTTATCGTAATCAATTACGGGAATCTTAATATCGCTTCCCATAGATGCGAATGCTCTGCGCTTCGTTTCATCGGAAAGCATTGAGTCCATCGCATTTGTTTGAGACAAAAAGAAGTCATACGCACCCCATTCGGTCATGCGTGCCATATTTTTGTCAATGTTAGGGTTTTTTAATCTAAACTCCTGTGTTCTTGTAGCAATTAACGACATAAATCTATTGTTTTAAAGTTTATATTGTGAGGGGTTTAATCCCCTCTTTAGTTATTCTGTTGGCAAATCTGCGATCTTGTTTTCAACCCAAATTTTATCAAGCTCCGTTTGATACTCTTCCGACTCGCTTGTATAACCTTTCTTAGCTAAATACTCCTGCGCAACCTTGTTTGCCTCTACTTTGGTTTTGCAGCCGCTTAAATCAAGCAAACTACCGTTACCCTGTCCGCCTCCGGAACTCCCCGCACCGCC
>SKEU01000222.1_pt1 | contig 47064 bp, 55 predicted proteins | sample 4819571 | NCBI WGS metagenome assembly SKEU01 (sample SAMN11008801, study PRJNA524170) | human gut metagenome | biome: Human fecal sample; material: Feces; isolation source: fecal sample from pouch patient p8, p16 | host: Homo sapiens | place: Israel: Tel-Aviv | collected 2015-06-23
GCGCTTAACGGCGTGGGGGTTCAAGTCCCTTAACCCGCATTAAATAAGAAGTTGCCGGCTTAGCTCAGTTGGTAGAGCATCTGATTTGTAATCAGAGGGTCGCGTGTTCAAGTCATGTAGCCGGCATATAGGATACTCTTTATGCGAACGTAGTTCAGTGGTAGAACATCACCTTGCCAAGGTGGGGGTCGCGGGTTCGAACCCCGTCGTTCGCTTGTTAGAGGCCGGGGTGGCGGAACTGGCAGACGCACAGGACTTAAAATCCTGCGAAGGGTAACCTTCGTACCGGTTCGATTCCGGTCCTCGGCAGTATACAATTTAATATTATGATGCACCCTTGGCTCAACTGGATAGAGTACCTGACTACGAATCAGGCGGTTGCAGGTTCGAATCCTGCAGGGTGCATAATTTCGGGAAGTAGCTCAGCTTGGTAGAGCACTTGGTTTGGGACCAAGGGGTCGCAGGTTCGAATCCTGTCTTCCCGATTGATGGCGGTGTAGCTCAGCTGGCTAGAGCGTCCGGTTCATACCCGGGAGGTCGGGGGTTCGATCCCCTTCGCCGCTATAGATGATATATGGATGACTTTGGACCTTTAGCTCAACTGGTTAGAGCACTCGGCTCATAACCGAGCGGTCGTAGGTTCGAGTCCTACAAGGTCCATATTGATTTGAAACTTTTTGTTATGGAGGATTACCCAAGTCCGGCTGAAGGGAACGGTCTTGAAAACCGTCAGGCGTGTAAAAGCGTGCGTGGGTTCGAATCCCACATCCTCCTTTATATTGTTAGCGCGGGATGGAGCAGCTCGGTAGCTCGTCGGGCTCATAACCCGAAGGTCGTAGGTTCAAATCCTGCTCCCGCAATAGAAGGCTCGGTAGCTCAGTTGGTAGAGCAATGGATTGAAGCTCCATGTGTCGGCGGTTCGATTCCGTCTCGCGCCATTAATTAAATAAAATTATGCGGGTGTAGTTTAGTGGTAAAACTACAGCCTTCCAAGCTGTTGTCGCGAGTTCGATTCTCGTCACCCGCTTTTTATTTTTATATTGGTTATTCCAAGTTTCATGGGCGCATAGCTCAGCTGGTTAGAGCGCACGCCTGATAAGCGTGAGGTCGGTGGTTCGAGTCCACTTGTGCCCATACATGGAATGGAGAATTACTCAAGAGGCTGAAGAGGACGGTTTGCTAAATCGTTAGGTCGGGTAACTGGCGCAAGGGTTCGAATCCCTTATTCTCCGTGCTATTTTCAAACGAGTTATCTTTTGATATCTCGTTTATTTTTATATTCTAAGTTAGTTGGTGCGCAATCTTGAAAAAATTAAGAATCTCTCGTTTCGTTTTCTTCGCTGTTGTGATTTTGTTACTTTTATCATTTTCATTATCGCTACTTTTCAGAAATTTAGGCGTTATTTCGGTAGTTTCATCGCCGATTAGAAGTGTTGTTGCTAGAGTTGATTCTGTCGTTTCTGCTCCGTTTAGGTCTTTAGGATCTTTAAATGAAGATATACATGATTTATTTAGCACGTATTCTGAAAATAAAAAATTGAAGAAGAAAGTTGCTGAACTTGAGAATCAAAGTGAGGAAATTGCATCATTAAAAACTGAGAATGAGCAGTTAAATAATACAATTAATGCTTCTTCCTCAATTTCGACTCAGTTTTCTGCAACAGGAAAGGTTATAGTTAGAAGCCCTGTTTCTTGGTATGAGTCTTTGACGGTCAAGATTGGGAAAGATAAAAATGTTGCTAAAAAGATGTTAGCACTTTCTAATGGGGGGCTTATAGGTGTTGTTGATGATGTTGATTCTTCGACATCAAATATTGCACTTTTGGCCAATGGTTCTGATTTTAGTATCCCTGTTAAGATTTCTACTGCTTCAGGTGATCTTTATGGAATTTTAGAGTCATTTGATTCAGAAAAGAAATGTTTCGTAGTTTCTAACCTTAATTCTTCTACAGATGTTGTTGAGGGTGATAGTGTTGTGACGAGTGGCCTAGATGGTGATACTGTAGCTAATGTTTCAGTTGGTTCAGTTTCTAGTGTCAAGAATAGTTCTGAAAATTTAGAGCGTGTTGTTTATGTTAAACCGACAGCAGATTTCTCTGATATTTCATATGTAACAGTAGTTGGTGATTAATATGGCGTTTTTAAAAAACAGATATTTTTTACTTTTTACCCTTTTTCTATTGATGTTAATTGATGGTCAGTTTTCTTATTTAATGAGTTCTGTTTTTACGTACCATGTGACGATTAGCAGTCATTTGCTTTTGCTGGCTATTATATATTTCTACCATAATCAGACTAAGTATTTTACTATATTTAGCTCTTTGTTTCTTGGTGGATTATATGATATTTACTATTTGAATAGAATCGGTATTGTTGTTCTTTTATTACCGTTTTTAGTAATTTTTACTAATAGTATTACTAAGACTATTTTCTCTAGTAATTTTCAAACATTAACGTTCTTTATTATTGTTTTGTTTATGTTTGAAATTGTTGGGGATGTTTGTGCCGTATTATTGGGAATGACAACGTTAACAATAGCTAATTTTATTGCTTATGGTTTTGCGCCAACTCTGATTTTCAATATTTTGTTGTATTTGATATTTCAAAAATTGTTTAAAAAAGTATATTTTAATGCTTAGATTACCATAACAAAACATAAATGTAACAATCACGTAATATTACTTGCGTGATTTTTTGGTAAAATAATAATGTCTTATCAAAAAGGAGTAGTTTAATTAATATGAAAAAAAGAATTTTATCAGCTGTTCTTGTCAGTGGTGTAACACTCGGGACAGCAGCCGTAACTGTAAATGCGGATGATTTTGATACACAAATTGCTGCACAGGATGCTGTAATCAGCAACCTAACTTCTGAACAAGCTGCAGCACAAAGCCAAGTTGATGCAATCCAAACTCAAGTGTCTTCTCTTCAATCACAACAAGCTGAATTGGAAGCACAAAATGCTCAACTTGAAGCTGAATCTCAAAAATTGAGCGAAGAAATTCAAGTTCTTTCAAGCAAAATTGTTGCTCGTAACGAAACTTTGAAAAACCAAGCTCGTAATGCTCAAAAGAATGTTTCAGCTACTAGCTACATTAACACAATCTTGAACTCTAAATCAGTTTCTGATGCGATTAACCGTGTTCAAGCTATTCGTGAAGTAGTTGCTGCAAACAAAAAAATGCTTGATGAACAAGAAGCAGATAAAGCTGCTATTGAACAAAAACAAGCAGAAAACCAAGAAGCTATCAATACTGTAGCTGCTAACAAAGCAACTATCGAACAAAACCAAGCTGCTTTGGCAACACAACAAGCTGAATTGGAAGCTGCACAATTGAACCTTTCAGCTCAATTGGCAACTGCTGAAGATGAACGTGCTGACCTTGTAGCTCAAAAAGAAGCTGCTGAACAAGCTGCAGCTGAAGCTGCTGCAGCACAAGCCGCTGCTGAAGCACAAGCTGCTGCCGAAGCACAAGCACAAGCTGAATCTGTAGCACAAGCACAAGCTGCTGTTCAAAACAATACAGCTACAACTGATACAACTACAGATACTTCTGCTCAAGATTCAACAGCTGCACAACCAGCTGCTACTACACCAGCACAAAGTACACCATCTACATCAACAGCTGCACAACCAGCCGCTGCTACACCAGCACAAAGTACACCATCTACATCAACAGCTGCACAACCAGCCGCTGCTACACCAGCACAAAGTACACCATCTGCATCAACAGCTGCTAAACCAAGTTCAGTAACACCATCAGCTAATACAGCAGGTAACACTTACCCAGTAGGTCAATGTACTTGGGGTGTTAAATCACTTGCTTCATGGGTTGGTAACTATTGGGGTAATGCAAACCAATGGATTGCTAGCGCACAAGCTGCAGGTCACTCAGTAGGTACTACACCACAAGCTGGTGCTGTCGCTGTATGGCCATATGATGGTGGTGGATACGGACACGTTGCTTACGTAACAGCTGTTCAAAGTTCAACTAACATCCAAGTTATGGAAGCAAACTACGCTGGTAACTCTTCAATCGGTAACTACCGTGGATGGTTTAACCCAACTTCATCAACTTGGGGTGGCGGTACTGTCTACTACATCTACCAATAATAAATCTGTGAGAGGGATTCCCCCTCTCTTTTTTATTTCCCTGTATTTAAGCGGATTTAACGCATTTGTCATTGAAAAAAAGCCGAAAAAACGTTAAAATGGTAGAGGATAAAAACTTTGGAGGAAATCATGTCTTATTCTGATTTAAAATTGTTTGCCTTATCGTCAAACAAAGAATTAGCAGAAAAAGTAGCTTCGGCTATGGGAATTCAGCTCGGAAAATCATCTGTACGTCAATTTTCTGATGGTGAAATCCAAGTCAATATTGAAGAATCAATTCGCGGCGACCATGTCTTTATTTTGCAATCAACTAGCTCACCAGTTAATAACAATTTGATGGAAATCTTAATCATGGTTGATGCTCTTAAACGTGCTAGTGCTGAAAAAATTAGCGTAGTTATTCCTTATTATGGATACGCACGTCAAGACCGTAAAGCTCGTTCACGCGAACCGATTACATCTAAATTAGTAGCAAATATGCTTGAAGTAGCAGGTGTTGACCGTCTTTTGACTGTTGATTTGCACGCTGCTCAAATTCAAGGCTTCTTTGATATTCCAGTTGATCATTTGATGGGTGCACCATTGATCGCTGATTATTTCGATCGTCACGGATTGGTTGGAGACGATGTTGTTGTTGTTAGTCCTGACCACGGTGGTGTGACACGTGCTCGTAAATTGGCACACTTCCTCCAAACACCGATTGCTATCATTGATAAACGTCGTAGTGTTACAAAAATGAATACCAGTGAAGTTATGCACATCATTGGTAATGTTAAAGGTAAAAAATGTATCTTGATTGATGATATGATTGATACTGCAGGTACAATTTGTCACGCAGCTGATGCTCTTGCTGAAGCTGGTGCAACAGAAGTTTATGCTTCATGTACTCACCCAGTTCTTTCAGGTCCAGCTCTTGATAATATCCAAAATTCAGCTATTAAGAAATTGGTAGTTTTGGATACCATTTACCTTCCAGAAGAACGTTTGATTGATAAAATTGAACAAATTTCAATTGCAGAATTAATTGCAGAAGCAATTACTCGTATTCATGAAAAACGTCCGTTGTCACCATTGTTTGAAGTGGGAGTTAACGACCGTTAATAATTAATTTAAGAGTAAGTGAAAAATCGTTGGTTTATCTGCCAGCGGTTTTTATTTTTAAGTGTACACATGTGGATAACTTTAAAAAAACTCTTTTCGAAGTGTGTTGTGGATAAGTCAAAAAAGGGTGTATAATTATTAGAATTTTATGTATAATAGATGTAATTAGATTTTTGAGGTGAAACTATGAGTTTAACAGATCGTTTTAATAAAAATTTAGATAAGATTGAAGTGTCGTTAATTCGCCAATTTGATCAATCCATTTCGGATGTACCAGGGATTATGAAACTGACTCTTGGTGAGCCTGATTTTACAACACCTGATCATGTTAAGGAAGCAGCTAAAGCTGCAATTGATGCCAATCAGTCACATTATACTGGTATGGCTGGTTTACCTGCTCTTCGTAAAGCTGCAGCTGATTTTGTAAAAACAAAGTACAATTTGTCATACAACCCTGACAATGAAATTTTGGTTACAATTGGAGCTACTGAAGCTCTATCAGCTACATTGACTGCTGTTTTAGAACCTGGTGATACAGTTCTTTTGCCAGCGCCAGCTTATCCAGGTTATGAACCGATTGCTAATCTTGTGGGTGCTGAAATTGTTGAAATTGATACAACTGATAATGATTTTGTTTTGACGCCAGAAATGCTTGAAAAAGCAATTTTAGAACAAGGTGATAAGCTAAAAGCGGTTTTGCTAAATTATCCAACGAATCCGACTGGTGTGACTTATTCACGTAAACAAATCAAAGAGTTGGCTGATGTGCTCAAGAAATATGATGTTTTTGTAATTTCTGATGAAGTTTATGCTGAGTTGACTTATAGTAATGAACCTCACGTATCGATTGCTGAGTACCTTCCAGAACAAACTATTTTGATTAATGGTCTGTCTAAATCTCATGCCATGACTGGTTGGCGAATTGGTTTGATTTTTGCGCCTGCTGTCTTCACTGCTCAGTTGATTAAGAGTCACCAATATTTGGTAACGGCTGCAGCGACGATGGCACAATTTGCGGCTATTGAAGCTCTTTCTGTTGGTAAAGATGATGCTCTTCCAATGAAAGCTGAGTATTTGAAACGTCGTGATTATATTATGGATAAAATGTCTGCTCTTGGATTTAAGATTATTAAACCAGATGGAGCTTTCTATATCTTTGCCAAAATTCCTGCTGGTTATGAACAAGATTCATTTAAATTCTGTCAAAGTTTCGCGCGTGAAAAGGCTGTTGCCTTTATCCCAGGTGTTGCCTTTGGTCAGTACGGTGAAGGTTATGTTCGTTTATCTTACGCAGCTAGCATGGAAACAATCACTACAGCGATGGATCGTTTGAAAGAATTTATGGAAGAGCATGCAAACTAAAGAAACTTATGGTCTTGTCCTTTATAATCGTAATTATCGCGAGGATGATAAGCTAGTTAAGATTTTTACAGAAACAGATGGTAAGCATATGTTTTTTGTGAGACATGTGGGAAAATCTCGTTTTAATTCTGTGATTCAGCCGTTGACCATTGCTAAATTTATCGTAAAGATTAACGACAATGGTTTGTCGTTCATCGAGGATTATAAGGAAGTGGCTTCGTTTAAGGAAATCAATGCTGATTTATTTAAATTGTCATATGCTTCTTATGTAACTTCTTTGGCTGATGCTGCTGTGCCTGATAATGTGGCTGATTCGCAGTTGTTTGCTTTTTTGAACAAGACTTTATCTTTGATGGAAGATGGGCTTGATTATGAAATCTTGACGAATATCTTTGAAATTCAGATTTTAGAGCGCTTTGGTATTAGTCTGAATTTGCATGAATGTGCATTTTGTCATCGTGTAGGACTTCCTTTTGATTTTTCTCATAAGTATACTGGCTTGCTTTGCCCAGAGCATTATGCAAAAGATGATCATCGAAGTCACGTTGATCCGAATATGCTTTATCTCCTTGATCGTTTTCAAGCCATTCAATTTGATGAGTTAAAGACAATTTCGGTTAAACCTGACATGAAACGTAAACTGCGTTTATTTATCGATGATATCTATGATAACTACGTCGGTGTTCGATTGAAGAGTAAGAAGTTCATCGATGATTTAGGTTCTTGGGGAAATATTATGAAATAAAGGTCACTTGATAAACACTTGTTGCTGTGTTTGTCAGGTGGCTTTTTTCTGAAAGTTGCTCTGCTATTTTCGAAAAATGAAAAAAATCTCAAATCATGCTATAATAAAGCGATAATGTTTTGTGAGGAAATTCATATGAAAAAAATTGCTATTGATGCTATGGGCGGCGACAATGCTCCTAAAGCTATTGTTGAAGGAGTTAATCGTGCCGTAGCCGAATTCTCAGATATTGAGGTTCAACTTTATGGAGATGAAGCAAAAATTAAAAAATATTTGACAGCGACAGAGCGCGTGTCAATCATTCATACAGATGAAAAAATTAATTCAGACGATGAGCCAGCTAAGGCAATTCGTCGTAAAAAGAAAGCAAGTATGGTGCTTGGTGCCAAAGCTGTCAAAGAAGGTGAAGCGGACGCTGTTATTTCTGCAGGAAATACAGGTGCTCTTCTAGCAGCAGGCTTGTTTGTGGTTGGACGTATTAAAGGGATTGATCGTCCAGGTCTTATGTCTACATTACCAACTTTGGATGGCAAAGGATATGATATGCTAGACCTTGGTGCTAATGCTGAAAATACACCAAAACACTTGCATCAGTACGCTATCTTAGGTTCATTTTATGCTAAGAATGTTCGTGGGATTGATAAACCGCGTGTTGGTTTGCTTAATAATGGTACAGAATCTACTAAAGGTGACCCACTTCACAAGGAAACATATGCTTTATTAGCTGAAGATGACACCTTGAATTTTGTTGGAAATGTTGAAGCGCGTGATTTGATGAATGGTGTTGCTGATGTTGTGGTATCAGATGGTTTCACAGGAAACGCTGTTCTTAAAACAATGGAAGGAACTGCTCTTAACATTATGGGGGCTTTGAAATCTTCTATTAAATCAGGCGGCTTCAAGGCTAAATTAGGTGCTCTTCTATTGAAAGATAGCTTGTATAGTTTGAAAGATACTATGGATTATTCAAGTGCTGGTGGAGCAGTTCTTTTTGGGCTTAAAGCACCCGTCGTAAAATGTCATGGTTCAAGTGATGCGCAAGCTGTTTATTATACTATTAGACAAGCTCGTAAGATGTTAGATACTAATGTTGTTGGTCAATTAGTAGAAGCATTCACACCGAAAGATTAACGAAAAGGGAGGATGAGATGACAAAAGAGGCTATTTTTGAAAGGATTAGTTTCATCATCAAGGAGCAGATGAATAAGCCTGATTTGGAGATTACACAAACAACGAGTCTCCACGATGATTTGGGAGTTGATTCTATTGCTTTGACAGAATTTGTTATCAATCTTGAAGATGAATTCCATTTGGAAATCCCTGATGAAGATGTTGAAGACATGAAATGTATGGGAGAAATGATGGAATATCTCTATAATAGAGTAAAATAAAGAAAAACGTTCGCAAAAAGCGGACGTTTTTAATTTTATTTCATTAAAAAGTCTGTTAAATGTTGAAATTGGTTTGAGCATGTGTTAAAATTTAGTAGAATAAAAGCGAAAGGCGAACAAAAACATGTCACGACAACTAATTTATACGGGAAAAGCTAAAGACATTTACACAACATCAGAAGATGAGAACTTGATTATTTCAGTCTACAAAGACCAAGCTACTATGCTTAATGGTGCTCGAAAAGAGACTATTAAAGGTAAAGGCGTTCTTAATAATCAAATCTCATCTTTAATTTTTACAAAATTGAATGAAGCAGGTGTAGCCACTCATTTTGTTAAACAATTATCAGAAACCGAACAATTGAACAAAAAAGTTGATATTGTTCCACTTGAAGTTGTTTTGCGTAATGTTACTGCTGGGTCATTCTCAAAACGTTTTGGTGTTGAAGAAGGTATTAAATTAGATACACCGATTGTTGAGTTCTACTACAAAAATGATGAATTGGATGATCCATTCATTAATGATGAACATGTGAAATTCCTTGGAATTGCAAGTGAAGAAGACATTGCTTACATCAAAGCTGAAACACGTCGTATTAACGAACTTTTGAAAGATTGGTTCAAACAAATCGGTCTTACTTTGATTGATTTCAAATTGGAATTTGGTAAAGACAAAGATGGCAAAATTATTCTTGCAGATGAATTTTCACCAGATAACTGCCGCCTTTGGGATGCTGAAGGTCACCACATGGATAAAGATGTTTTCCGTCGTGACTTGGGTAGTTTGACTGATGTTTACGAAGTAGTTCTTGAAAAACTAAAAGGACTTGACTAAGTAATTGCGATTTCTAGAGTGTCAAAAGAATTTCTAAAAAGGGTAAAAAATGAATAAACGAATTTTCGTTGAGAAAAAATCAAATTTCAACATCAAAGCTCAAGCGCTTGTTAAAGAACTTAAACATAATCTTCAGTTAACAAGCTTGACTGATTTGCGTATCGTTCAAGTTTATGATGTTTTTGGATTAGCAGACTCACTTTTTGAACGTGCTGAAAAACATATCTTTTCTGAACAAGTTACAGATAATATCTTGGGGGAAGATGAAGTAGTTGCTGAACTTGCTAATTATGCTTTCTTTGCTATTGAGTCACTTCCTGGTCAATTTGACCAACGTGCAGCTTCATCACAAGAAGCTTTGCTCCTTCTTGGTAGCAGCAATGATGTGACAGTTAATACAGCGCAGCTTTATCTTGTAAATAAAGATATTGATACTGCTGAACTTGATGCGGTTAAGAATTATCTTCTTAATCCTGTTGATTCTCGTTTTAAAGATATCACGACAGGTATTGCGCCTCAAGCATTTTCAGAATCTGATAAAACAATTCCAACTCTTGATTTCTTCAAAACTTATACGGCAGCTGAATTTGCTGATTATAAAGCTGAGCAAGGTTTGGCGATGGAAGTTGATGACCTTGTATTCATCCAAGATTATTTCAAATCAATTGGGCGTGTGCCAACTGAAACTGAATTGAAAGTTTTAGATACTTATTGGTCAGACCACTGTCGTCACACAACATTTGAAACTGAGCTTAAACATATTGATTTCTCAGCGTCTAAATTCCAAAAACAATTGCAAGCAACTTATGACAAATACATTGCTATGCGTGATGAACTTGGACGTTCTGAAAAGCCACAAACATTGATGGACATGGCGACTATCTTTGGTCGTTATGAACGTGCCAATGGTCGTTTGGATGATATGGAAGTTTCAGATGAAATCAATGCATGTTCTGTTGAAATTGAAGTTGACGTGAATGGTGTCAAAGAACCTTGGCTTTTGATGTTCAAGAACGAAACACATAACCACCCAACAGAAATCGAGCCATTTGGTGGTGCGGCAACATGTATCGGTGGTGCAATCCGTGACCCATTGTCAGGACGTTCATATGTTTACCAAGCAATGCGTATTTCAGGTGCTGGTGACATCACAACACCAATCTCAGAAACTCGTCTTGGTAAATTGCCACAACAAGTGATTTCAAAAACAGCAGCTCACGGTTATTCTTCATATGGTAACCAAATCGGTCTTGCGACAACCTACGTTAAAGAATATTTCCACCCAGGTTTCGTTGCTAAGCGTATGGAACTAGGTGCCGTTGTTGGTGCAGCTCCTAAAGGTAATGTTGTTCGTGAAAAACCAGAAGCTGGCGATGTCGTTATTCTTCTCGGTGGTAAAACTGGTCGTGATGGTGTCGGCGGTGCAACTGGTTCATCTAAAGTTCAAACGGTTGAATCTGTTGAAACAGCTGGTGCAGAAGTTCAAAAAGGTAACGCCATTGAAGAACGTAAAATCCAACGTCTTTTCCGTAATGGTAATGTGACTCGCCTTATCAAAAAATCAAATGACTTTGGTGCTGGTGGTGTCTGTGTTGCAATCGGTGAATTGGCAGATGGTCTTGAAATTGACCTTAACAAAGTGCCTTTGAAATACCAAGGTCTTAACGGAACTGAAATTGCTATTTCAGAATCACAAGAACGTATGGCGGTTGTGGTTCGTCCAAAAGATGTTGAGGCTTTCGTAGAGGAATGCCACAAAGAAAATATCGATGCTGTAGTAGTTGCGACAGTTACTGAAAAACCAAACCTTGTCATGACTTGGAATGGTCAAACTATCGTTGATATTGAACGTCGTTTCCTTGATACAAACGGTGTGCGCGTGGTTGTTGATGCAAATGTTGTTGACAGCACAGTTGATATGCCAGAACAACGCACAACATCAGCAACAACTCTTGAAGCTGATACTGTAAATGTTCTTTCAGACCTTAATCATGCTAGCCAAAAGGGTTTGCAAACTATCTTTGATAGTTCAGTTGGTCGTTCAACAGTTAACCATCCAATTGGTGGTCGTTACCAAATCACTCCAACAGAAAGTTCTGTTCAAAAACTTCCTGTTCAAAATGGTGTGACAACAACAGCTTCTGTCATGGCACAAGGTTTCAACCCTTATATTGCAGAATGGTCACCATATCATGGTGCAGCTTATGCTGTGATTGAAGCGACAGCACGCTTGGTAGCAACTGGTGCTAACTGGTCTAAAGCGCGTTTCTCTTACCAAGAATATTTCCAACGTATGGATAAAAAAGCTGAACGTTTTGGTCAACCTGTTTCAGCCCTTCTTGGTTCAATCGAAGCACAAATCCAACTTGGTTTACCATCAATCGGTGGTAAAGACTCAATGTCTGGTACGTTTGAAGAATTGACAGTGCCACCAACATTGGTTGCTTTTGGTGTGACAACAGCAGATAGCCGTAACGTTCTTTCACCAGAATTTAAAGCAGCTGGAGAAAATGTTTACTATATTCCAGGACAAGCTATTTCACAAGATATTGATTTTGATTTGATTAAAGCTAACTTCGCTAAGTTTGAAGCGATTCAAAAAGCACATCATATCACATCAGCTTCAGCTGTTAAATATGGTGGTGTGATGGAGAGCCTAGCACTTGCTAGCTTTGGTAACCATATCGGTGCTAAGGTTGAATTGGCAGAGCTTGCTACTAGCTTGACAGCTCAACTCGGTGGCTTCATCTTTACATCTGCCGAAGAAATTGCTGACGCAGTTAAAATCGGTGAAACAACAGCTGACTTTACACTTACTGTCAATGGTGTCAACCTTGCTGGTGAAAAACTCCTTTCAGCCTTTGAAGGAACACTTGAAGAAGTTTACCCAACTGAGTTTGAACAAAGTACTAAACTTGAAGAAGTCCCAGCGGTAGCTTCAGATGCAGTCATTAAAGCAAGTCAAAAAGTTGCTGAACCACTTGTTTACATCCCAGTCTTCCCTGGTACCAACTCAGAATATGATTCAGCTAAAGCTTTTGAACAAGCTGGTGCAAAAGTTAATTTGGTTCCATTTGTCACACTTAATGAAGCAGCAATTGAAGCCTCAGTTGACACAATGGTTGACAACATCAATAAAGCTAACATTATCTTCTTTGCTGGTGGTTTTTCTGCCGCTGATGAACCAGATGGCTCAGCTAAATTTATCGTCAACATCTTACTCAACCAAAAAGTTCGCGCAGCTATTGATAGCTTTATCGAAAAAGGTGGTCTTATCATCGGTATCTGTAATGGATTCCAAGCCCTTGTTAAATCAGGTCTTCTTCCATACGGTAACTTTGAAGATGCTACTGAAACAAGTCCAACTCTTTTCTACAATGATGCCAACCAACACGTTGCGAAAATGGTTGAAACACGTATTGCTAATACGAACTCACCTTGGCTTGCTGGAGTTGAAGTTGGTGATGTTTATGCCATCCCAGTTTCACACGGTGAAGGTAAATTTGTTGTGACTGATGAAGAGTTCGCTGAACTTCGTGACAACGGACAAATCTTTAGTCAATACGTTGACTTTGACGGTAAACCAAGCATGGATTCTAAATACAATCCAAATGGTTCTGTTAATGCTATCGAAGGTATCACAAGTAAGAACGGACAAATCATCGGTAAGATGGGACACTCAGAACGTTACGAAGATGGACTTTTCCAAAATATTCCAGGAAATAAAGACCAACACTTGTTCCGTAGCGCTGTTGAGTATTTCACTAAAGCTTAATATCCACGATAAATATATTTTATAGAAATGACAATGACAAGGTACGCGAGTACCTTTTGTCAACTTGTCAAAGGAATTTTTAGGTAATAAAAAAGAATGACATACGAAGTTAAATCTCTTAACGAAGAGTGTGGTGTGTTTGGGATTTGGGGACATCCTCAAGCAGCTCACGTTACTTATTTTGGGCTCCACAGTCTTCAACACCGCGGTCAAGAAGGTGCTGGTATCGTCACAAACGATAACGGTAAACTTCTTCAGCACCGTAATACAGGTCTCCTTTCAGATGTGTTTAAAAATCCTGCTGATTTGGAAAAATTGACAGGGACTGCAGCAATTGGTCACGTTCGTTACGCGACAGCAGGTTCAGCATCAATCAATAATATTCAACCTTTCCTTTACAACTTTACAGATGAACAATTTGGTCTTTGCCACAATGGTAATTTGACAAATGCTGTTTCATTGAAAAAAGAATTGGAAAATGAAGGTGCGATTTTTAACGCATCATCAGATACTGAAATTTTGATGCACTTGATTCGACGTAGCCACAATCCAGAGTTTATCGGCAAAGTCAAAGAAGCTCTTAATACTGTTAAAGGTGGCTTTGCTTATCTCTTGATGACAAAAGACAAGTTGATTGCTGCGCTTGATCCAAATGGTTTCCGTCCATTGTCAATCGGTCAAATGGATAACGGTGCTTGGGTTGTTTCAAGTGAAACATGTGCGTTTGAAGTGATTGGTGCGAAATGGGTTCGTGATGTAAAACCAGGTGAACTTGTTATCATTGATGACAATGGTATCCAGTATGATACCTACACAACTGATACTCAGCTTGCTATCTGTTCAATGGAATATATCTATTTCGCTCGTCCTGATAGTGATATTTATGGTGTCAATGTTCACACAGCTCGCAAAAATATGGGTAAACGTTTAGCGCAAGAGTTTCATCATGAAGCTGATATCGTCGTTGGTGTACCGAATTCATCACTTTCAGCAGCCATGGGCTTTGCAGAAGAGTCAGGTCTTCCAAATGAAATGGGCTTGGTGAAAAATCAATATACACAACGTACTTTCATTCAACCAACACAAGAATTACGTGAGCAAGGTGTTCGCATGAAACTCTCAGCCGTATCTGGTGTTGTTAAAGGTAAGCGCGTTGTCATGGTAGATGATTCTATCGTACGTGGAACAACATCACGTCGTATCGTTCGCCTGCTACGTGAAGCTGGCGCGACAGAAGTTCACGTTGCAATCGGTAGTCCAGAATTGAAATACCCATGTTTCTACGGTATTGACATTCAAAATCGTCGTGAATTGATTTCGGCTAATCATACCAAAGAGGAAGTTTGTGAGATTATCGGAGCTGATAGTTTAACTTACCTATCAATTGATGGTTTGATTGAGTCAATTGGTCTTGATACAGACGCTCCAAACGGTGGTCTTTGTGTGGCATACTTTGACGGTAAGTATCCAACACCACTTTACGATTACGAAGAAGCATACCTCAAGAGCTTGGAAGAAAAAACAAGTTTCTATATTCACGAAGTTAATGAGAATAAATAGCTCTGCTATTTCCCAAAAGGAGAAAAATATTATGACAAAAAATGCTTATGCTCAATCTGGTGTTGATGTTGAAGCGGGTTATGAAGTTGTTGCACGTATCAAAAAACACGTTGCGCGTACTGAACGTGCAGGTGTTATGGGAGCTCTTGGTGGCTTTGGTGGTATGTTCGACCTTACAAAAACTGGCGTGAAAGAACCTGTTTTGATTTCAGGGACTGACGGTGTGGGAACAAAACTCATGCTTGCCATCAAGTACGATAAACACGATACAATTGGTCAAGACTGTGTTGCCATGTGTGTTAATGACATCATTGCAGCTGGTGCTGAACCACTTTATTTCCTAGATTACATTGCGACTGGTAAAAATGAACCTGCCAAACTTGAACAAGTCGTTGCAGGTGTTGCCGAAGGTTGTGTTCAATCTGGCGCAGCTCTTATCGGTGGTGAAACTGCTGAAATGCCTGGTATGTACGGTGAAGATGATTATGATTTGGCTGGTTTTGCAGTAGGTGTTGCTGAAAAATCACAAATCATTGATGGTTCAAAAGTTTCTGATGGTGATGTTCTTCTTGGGCTTGCTTCAAGTGGTATTCACTCAAATGGTTACTCACTTGTTCGTCGTGTTTTTGCTGACTACACAGGTGAAGAAGTTCTTCCAGAACTTGAAGGCAAAAAATTGAAAGAAGTACTTCTTGAACCAACACGTATCTATGTTAAAGCGGTGCTTCCACTTATCAAAGAAGAATTGGTAAATGGTATTGCTCACATCACTGGTGGTGGTTTCATCGAAAATGTTCCACGTATGTTCGCTGATGATTTGGCTGCTGAAATCGAAGAAGATAAAATTCCTGTTCTTCCAATTTTCAAAGCTCTTGAAAAATATGGCAATATCAAACACGAAGAAATGTTTGAAATCTTCAACATGGGTATTGGTTTGATGATGGCAGTTAGTCCTGATAAAGTTGAGCGCGTGAAAGAATTGCTTGACGAGCCAGTTTACGAACTTGGTCGTATCGTCAAAAAAGCTGATGCAAGTGTGGTGATTAAGTAATGAAAAAAATCGCAGTATTTGCGAGCGGTAACGGGTCAAATTTTCAAGTCATTGCGGAGCAGTTTCCAGTTGAGTTTGTCTTTTCAGACCACCGAGATGCATATGTCTTAGAACGTGCAAAAAAACTCGGTGTGACAGCTCATGCTTTTGAACTCAAAGAGTTTGATAGTAAAGTAGCTTACGAAGAGGCTATTATTGCTTTACTTGAAAAATATGACATTGATTTGGTTTGTTTGGCTGGTTATATGAAAATTGTTGGACCGACTTTGTTAAAAGCTTACGAAGGTCGAATCATCAATATCCATCCAGCTTATCTTCCTGAATTTCCAGGTGCTCATGGTATTGATGATGCTTGGGAAGCTGGCGTTGACCAGTCTGGCGTTACCATTCACTGGGTTGACAATGGCGTTGACACAGGAAAAGTGATTAAACAAGTTCGTGTGCCTCGATTGGCTGACGATACCATTGAAAGCTTTGAAGCTCGCATTCATGAAAATGAGTATAAGCTCTATCCTGAGGTTTTGGAGAGCTTGGGAGTTGAGAAAAAGTAATCTCATAACTTATGCTTTGTGATGACTTTAAATTTAAAAAATAGCAGTAACATCTTTTTAAAGGAGAAAAAATGACAAAACGTGCACTAATTAGTGTTTCTGACAAAGCGGGCATTGTTGAATTTGCTCAAGAATTGAAAAAACTTGGTTGGGATATTATCTCAACTGGTGGAACAAAAGTTGCGCTTGATAAAGCAGGTGTTGATACAATTGCGATTGATGATGTGACTGGTTTCCCAGAAATGATGGATGGTCGTGTGAAGACACTTCACCCAAATATCCACGGTGGTCTTTTGGCTCGTCGTGACCTTGACAGCCACCTTCAAGCAGCAAAAGACAATCATATTGAATTGATTGACCTTGTTGTGGTTAACCTTTACCCATTCAAAGAAACAATCTTGAAACCAGATGTCACTTATGCTGATGCAGTTGAAAACATTGATATCGGTGGACCTTCAATGCTTCGTTCTGCGGCTAAAAACCACGCTAGCGTTACAGTTGTTGTTGACCCTGCTGATTACGCAGTTGTTTTGGATGAATTGTCAGCTAATGGCGAAACAAGCTTTGAAACTCGTCAACGTTTGGCAGCAAAAGTTTTCCGTCACACTGCAGCATACGATGCTTTGATTGCGGAATACTTTACAAAACAAGTTGGTGAAACAAAACCTGAAAAACTCACAATCACTTACGATTTGAAACAACCAATGCGTTATGGTGAAAATCCACAACAAGATGCTGATTTCTACCAAAAAGCTTTGCCAACAGATTACTCAATTGCTTCTGCTAAACAATTGAACGGTAAAGAATTGTCATTTAACAACATTCGCGATGCAGATGCTGCTATCCGCATTATCCGTGATTTCAAAGACCGTCCAACTGTTGTTGCGCTTAAACACATGAATCCATGTGGTATCGGTCAAGCAGATGACATCGAAACAGCTTGGGATTACGCTTATGAATCAGACCCTGTTTCAATCTTTGGTGGAATCGTTGTGCTTAACCGCGAAGTTGACGCCGCAACAGCTAAGAAAATGCACGCTATTTTCCTTGAAATCATCATCGCACCAAGCTATTCTGATGAAGCTCTTGAAATTTTGACAACTAAGAAGAAAAATATGCGTATTCTTCAATTGCCATTTGATGCTCAAGAAGCTAGCCAAGTTGAAAAAGAATACACTGGTGTTGTTGGTGGACTTTTGGTTCAAAACCAAGATGTTATCGAAGAAAATCCAGCTGACTGGAAAGTTGTGACAAAACGTCAACCAACTGACCAAGAAAAAGCAGCTCTTGAATTTGCTTGGAAATCAATCAAATATGTTAAATCTAACGGTATCATCGTGACAAATGACCACATGACACTTGGTGTTGGTCCTGGTCAAACAAACCGTGTCGCTTCAGTTCGTATTGCACTTGACCAAGCCAAAGACCGTCTTGGCGGTGCTGTTCTTGCTAGTGATGCCTTCTTCCCATTTGCAGATAACGTTGAAGAAATTGCTGCAGCTGGTGTGAAAGCTATCATCCAACCTGGTGGTTCAGTTCGTGACCAAGAATCAATCGACATGGCTGATAAATACGGCATTGCCATGGTATTCACAGGTGTTCGCCATTTCCGTCATTAAGATTGACTAATTTTACTTCCTTTATTTAATATTTCACCGCAAGAGCATCTTGGCTGAAAGCTAAGGTGCTTTTGCTTTAAGTTTTTTATAAGTTATTCTTAAGTCTTGCTTAAGTAAGAACTCCTATACTAACAATAACTCCTAAATAAACTTTTTTTCATAATCCGATCCTATCCCAATCTAAATTGATTGGGATTTTTTATATTTAATGCAATTTTTCAAAACTTATCACGGGATTTTTATCTATTTCCGAACAAATGTGATATAATATATCTAGATAATTCGTAAAAATATTTTGTTTTTGCGTGCTTTGTTGATAGTGGAGCTCTAGCTCCTATGATTGTTTTCTATTGAGGTATTTTTACTTATGAAACTTTTAGTTGTTGGCTCTGGCGGGCGTGAGCACGCTATTGCTAAGAAGTTGTTGGAATCTCCTCAAGTGAGCCAGGTTTTTGTAGCACCTGGTAACGATGGAATGACACTTGACGGACTTGATTTGGTAAATATCGGAATTTCCGAACATTCTAAACTGATTGATTTTGCAAAAGCAAATGACATTGCTTGGACATTTATCGGTCCTGATGATGCTTTGGCAGCAGGAATTGTTGATGATTTTAATGCAGCTGGCTTAAAAGCTTTTGGACCAAGTAAAGCTGCAGCAGAACTTGAATGGTCTAAAGACTTTGCTAAATCAATCATGGCTAAATATCATGTTCCAACAGCGGCTTACAGCACCTTCTCAGATTTTGAACAAGCAAAGAGTTATATTGAAGAACATGGTGCACCGATTGTTGTCAAAGCAGACGGCTTGGCACTTGGTAAAGGTGTGGTTGTTGCTGAAACAGTTGAGCAAGCGGTAGAAGCCGCACATGAAATGTTGCTTGATAATAAATTTGGTGATTCTGGTGCGCGCGTGGTTATCGAAGAATTTCTTGACGGTGAAGAATTCTCATTGTTTGCTTTTGTCAATGGTGATAAATTCTACATCATGCCAACAGCACAAGACCACAAACGTGCTTTTGACGGTGATAAAGGTCCTAATACTGGTGGTATGGGAGCTTACGCCCCAGTGCCACATTTGCCACAATCTGTAATTGACACTGCCGTTGAAACAATTGTTAAGCCAGTTCTTAACGGTATGATTGCTGAAGGTCGTCCATATCTTGGTGTTCTTTACGCTGGTCTTATCTTGACAGCTGATGGACCAAAAGTTATCGAGTTCAATTCACGTTTTGGTGACCCTGAAACGCAAGTTATCTTGCCACGTTTGACATCTGATTTTGCACAAAATATGACTGATATTTTGGATGGAAAAGTTCCAAAAATTACATGGACAGATAAAGGTGTGACTCTTGGTGTAGTGGTTGCCTCAGAAGGTTATCCTGTTGCTTATGAAAAAGGTGTTCACCTTCCTGCAAAAACATCAGGTGATGTTATTACTTATTATGCGGGAGCAAAATTTGCTGAAGATAAATCACTTCTTTCAAATGGTGGACGTGTGTATATGCTAGTGACGACAGAAGATGATGTAAAATCAGCTCAAGATGTTATCTATGCAGAACTTGCCAAACAAGATACAGCAGGTCTTTTCTATCGTAACGATATTGGAAGTAAAGCTCTTGGACGCTAAACCTAAATGTATTTTAGTCAGCGCTTGTCTCTTAGGTGAGAGATGTAAGTACAATGGCGGTCATAATTACAACCAAGCTCTTGTTGATTATGTTGCTGACAAAGATGTAATAGCTATTTGTCCAGAAGTTTTAGCTGGGCTTCCTACACCACGAGAACCTGTTGAATTAGTAGACGGACACGTTCTCGATAAGATGGGGAATTGTTACGATGATTTGTTTGAAAAAGGAATTGAGCGTTGTGTCAATGAGATTTCTGGCAAACAAATTGACCTAGCAGTTTTACAATCACGCAGTCCGTCGTGTGGTGTTAATCAAATTTATGATGGAAACTTTTCTGGTAAAAAAGTGGCAGGTAGCGGACTTTTTACTCAAAAATTAAAGAAACTTGGCTATCGTGTTCTTGATGTTGAGGATATAAAACAATTGGAAGGAAAATAATGAAACCATTAATTTCAGTTATCATGGGTAGTAAATCAGATTGGGCTACCATGAAAAAAACAGCAGAAGTACTTGATGAATTTGGTGTGGCTTATGAGAAGAAAGTTGTTTCAGCTCATCGTACACCAGATTTGATGTTTAAACATGCCGAAGAAGCACGAGGTCGTGGTATCAAGGTGATTATTGCTGGTGCTGGTGGTGCTGCGCATTTACCTGGTATGGTCGCAGCAAAAACAACACTTCCAGTTATTGGTGTTCCTGTGAAATCACGTGCCCTTAGTGGACTTGATTCTCTTTATTCAATCGTTCAAATGCCTGGTGGCGTACCAGTTGCGACAATGGCGATTGGTGAATCAGGAGCTAAAAATGCAGCTTTGACAGCTCTTCGTATTTTGGCGATTGAAGATGCAGCTTTGGCAGAAAAACTAGAAAACTTTGCTATCGAACAAGGTAAGGTTGCGGAGGCATCAACAGATGAACTCGACTAAAACAATTGGTATTATCGGTGGTGGACAATTAGGTCAGATGATGGCTATTTCAGCTATTTATATGGGGCACAAGGTGGTTACCCTTGACCCGACAGCGGATTGCCCAGCATCACGTGTTAGTGATATGATTGTGGCACCGTACGATGATGTTGATGCGATGCGTGAATTGGCGGAGCGTTGCGATGTGCTTACTTATGAGTTCGAAAATGTCGATGCGGATGCCTTGGATGCTGTGGTTAAAGACAATCAATTGCCACAAGGAACTGACCTACTTCGCATTTCACAAAACCGTATCTTTGAGAAAAACTTTTTGTCTCAAAAAGCAGGTGTAAAAGTGGCACCTTATAAGGTTGTGACATCGAGCCTTGACCTTGAGAATATTGATTTATCCAAGAATTATGTCTTGAAAACAGCAACTGGTGGCTATGATGGTCACGGGCAAATCGTGATTAAGTCAGCAGATAATTTAGCTGACGCTAACAAATTAGCAAACTCTTGCGAGTGTGTTTTGGAAGAATTTGTGAATTTTGACCTTGAAATTTCCGTGATTGTATCTGGTAATGGCAAGGATATGACTGTTTTCCCAGTGCAAGAAAATATTCATCGTAATAACATTCTATCTAAGACAATCGTGCCAGCTCGCATTTCTGATGAACTTGCTAAAAAAGCACAAGCGATGGCTGTTCAAATTGCTGAAAAACTAGAATTGTCTGGAACACTATGTGTTGAAATGTTTGCGACATCTGATGACATTATTGTCAATGAAATCGCACCACGCCCTCACAATTCTGGGCACTATTCAATCGAGGCTTGTGATTTTTCACAATTTGATACACATATTTTAGGAATTCTCGGTTTGCCTCTTCCTAAGATTCACTTGCACCAACCAGCTGTTATGCTTAATGTTCTTGGTCAACATATGGACAAAGCGCAAGCATATGTCAATGAAAATCCTAGCGCTCACCTCCACCTTTATGGTAAACTAGAGGCAAAACATAACCGCAAAATGGGACACATTACTTTGTTTAGTAATGACCCAGATGCCATTGCGGAAATGGGTGAAGGAATGGATTTTTAGGGAGTTATCTTGCCACATTCCATTGAATTGGCAAAGAAGATTTTAATTTAAATGTGTTAGTTATTTTTTGATATATAACTTAAAAAAGGAAAGGAGCTAGGGTGTTAAACTTATTGGCTTAATACCCTTAATATCTTAAACATGATCGATCGTTATTCACGCCCTGAGATGGCGGCAATTTGGAGTGAAGAAAACAAATACAAAGCTTGGCTTGAAGTTGAAATTTTGGCTGACGAAGCTTGGGCAGAATTAGGAGAAATTCCTAAAGAAGATGTGGCTAAAATTCGTGCGAATGCAAGTTTTGACGTTGATCGTATTTTGGAAATTGAACAACAAACACGTCATGACGTTGTTGCCTTTACACGTGCGGTTTCTGAAAGTCTTGGACAAGAACGTAAATGGGTTCACTATGGTTTGACATCAACTGACGTTGTTGACACAGCTTACGGTTACCTTTACAAACAAGCTAATGAAATCATCCGTAAAGATTTGCATAATTTCCTTGAAATCATTGCTAACAAAGCTAAAGAACATAAATTTACAATCATGATGGGACGTACTCACGGTGTCCATGCTGAACCAACTACATTTGGTTTGAAATTGGCAACTTGGTACAGTGAAATGAAACGTAACATCGAACGTTTTGAACATGCTGCTGCTGGTGTTGAAGCAGGTAAAATCTCAGGTGCGGTTGGTAACTTCGCTAACATTCCACCGTTTGTCGAAGCTTATGTTTGTGAAAAACTTGGCATCCGTGCTCAAGAAATCTCAACACAAGTTCTTCCACGTGACCTTCATGCAGAATACTTTGCAGTTCTTGCAAGTATTGCAACATCAATCGAACGTATGGCAACTGAAATCCGTGGTCTTCAAAAATCTGAACAACGTGAAGTTGAAGAATACTTTGCTAAAGGTCAAAAAGGTAGCTCAGCTATGCCGCACAAACGTAACCCAATCGGTTCAGAAAATATGACAGGTCTTGCACGTGTTATCCGTGGTCACATGATTACAGCTTACGAAAACGTGTCACTTTGGCATGAACGTGATATTTCTCACTCATCTGCTGAACGTATCATTTCACCAGATACAACAATCCTTATCGATTACATGCTTAACCGTTTTGGAAACATTGTGAAAAACTTGACTGTTTTCCCAGAAAACATGATTCGCAACATGGGTTCTACATTTGGTCTTATCTTCAGTCAACGTGTAATGCTTAAATTAATCGAAAAAGGTATGACACGTGAACAAGCTTACGACCTTGTTCAACCTAAGACAGCTTATTCTTGGGACAATCAAGTTGACTTCAAACCACTTCTTGAAGCTGATGAAGAAGTCACTTCACGTTTGACACAAGACGAAATCGATGAATTGTTCAACCCATCATACTACACTAAACGTGTTGATGAAATCTTTGAACGTATCGGTTTAGGTGATTAATATAATAGAAAAATGTCTGAGATGTTTGTCTCAGGCGTTTTTTTGTTAAATGTTTCATTAGAAAATTTGTTATTTTTAATGAAAATGTTTTGTTGCAAGAAAGCGTTATGTTAAAATATAAAATATACCAACTTTTTTTGTAGTAGGAGATGGAAGTGAAAAAATTTGGGAACAAAATTCGTATTTTGCGGGAGAAAAAGGGAATCTCACGTGAAGAATTCTGTGGGGACGAGACCGAATTATCCGTACGACAACTAGCACGAATTGAGCTAAATCAATCGATACCTAACCTAAGTAAAGCCCAATTCATTGCTAATCGCCTTGGCGTAAAACTTGGAACCCTGACAGACGGCGATAGCTTAGAATTACCAAAGCGGTATAAAGAGTTGAAGTATTTGTTGCTTAGGACACCGACATATGGCGATCAAGAGAGAGTTGATCGGAAAAATGATTATTTTGATGAGATATCAGAGAATTATTACGATATTATTCCTGAAGAAGAGAAACTCATCATAGATTGTTTACAGTCAAAATTTGATGTTCATTTTAGTGACGACGTAAATTTTGGTGATGGTATTTTAAATGATTATTTTGATCAAGTTATTCGTAAAGAGACTTTTAATATCAATGATTTAATTTTGATTGATCTTTACTGTGTATGCATGGCATCCGCTAAAGCGTATACCGGAATTTACAGTTTGGATATTTATGATAATTTGATGGATTGTTTATTAAATCAAAGTCATGTTACGCCGGAGACTAGTTTGATTTTGAATAATGTGTTGTTAAATAATATTGCTCTGGCTTTTCAATTTGAACGAGAAGACTACGTTTATAAAGTGATTAAGATAAGCGATAGGATTATGACTGAGATTCATGATTTTCAACGTCGCCCAATTTTAAGCTTAGTTGAATGGAAATATTATTTGAAGTTTAAACATGATTATGACAGTGCAAAACAATCTTTTACAAACGCAACTTTATTTGCAAGATTAATCGGTGATGTTTACTTAGAGAACAAACTTAAAGAAGAATGGGAATTCGATACAACAACATGACATTTTTGTCATGTTGTTTTTTCTTAAAACCTTTTACAATAATATTAGAAATTGGGAAAGGAGAGAGGAAGCTAATAATGAAGGTATTTTCAATTCTTTTAACTAGTTGGTGGGGATTATAATTGGTTATCAAACAATTCACTGATGGTCTTTGTTTTGGTATAATAAGGCTATGAGCAGAATTTTAGACAATGATATTATGGGTGATGAAGAGTTTGTGGAACGTACGCTTCGTCCTCAATATTTAAAAGAATATATTGGACAGGATAAGGTAAAAAATCAGCTGAAAATTTTTATTGAAGCTGCTAAATTACGAGATGAGTCATTGGACCATGTGCTGTTGTTTGGCCCTCCGGGGTTAGGTAAGACGACAATGGCATTTGTGATTGCTAATGAATTAGGGGTGAATTTAAAACAAACATCTGGACCGGCTATTGAAAAGGCTGGTGATTTGGTTGCGATTTTGAATGACTTAGAACCAGGTGATGTGTTGTTTATTGATGAAATTCATCGCATGCCAATGGCAGTAGAAGAAGTGCTTTATAGCGCAATGGAAGATTTCTATATTGATATTATGATTGGTAATGGTGAGACTAGTCGTAGTGTCCATTTAGAATTGCCACCTTTTACTTTGATTGGTGCGACAACGCGTGCAGGGATGCTTTCAAATCCATTGCGTGCACGTTTTGGTATCACTGGTCACATGGAATATTATGCTGTTGAAGATTTGACAGAAATTGTAGAACGTACGGCTGATATTTTTGAAATGGAAATTGTCCATGAAGCCGCACAAGAATTAGCGCGACGCAGTCGTGGAACGCCACGTATCGCTAACCGTTTGTTGAAACGTGTGCGTGATTATGCCCAAATCATGGGCGATGGTATCATCACAAAAGACATTACAGATAAAGCGTTGACGATGCTTGATGTTGATCACGAGGGGCTTGATTATATTGACCAAAAAATCTTGCGCACGATGATTGAAGTTTATAATGGTGGGCCTGTTGGTTTAGGGACTCTTTCTGTTAACATCGCAGAAGAACGTGATACGGTTGAAGATATGTATGAACCCTATTTGATTCAAAAAGGATTTATCATGCGTACCAGAACTGGGCGCGTGGCAACTGCTAAGGCATATGAACATTTAGGATATCCTTATATAGAAAAATAAAAAACATGCTTAAGCTTTATTTAAGCATGTTTTCTTATACTATAAACAATCCTAAAACTTTTCTTTTTCATAATCTCCTGAGAGAGCTCTGCTTAGTAGGGCTCTCTCTTTTTGCTAAAAAAGTAATTAACATGTGATAAGGTACTATTTTTTGTTATAATGGTAGATGAAGTTTTTAAGCAAGATGCTGATAACTCGTAGGAGAAAAAATGAAAAAAATCTGTTTTGTTTGCCTAGGAAATATTTGTCGAAGTCCAATGGCAGAATTTGTGATGAAAGATTTGGTAAGTGATGAACATCTGCTTATCGAGAGTCGTGCAACATCAAGTTGGGAGCATGGTAATCCTATTCATCATGGCACACAAGAAATTTTTAAAAAGCATCAGATTGCTTATGATAATCACAAGTCATCCCAACAGATTTCATATCAAGACTTTTGTGACTTTGATGTTATTATTGGTATGGATGTCAATAATGTGGCAGATTTAAAACAAATGTCACGTGGCAGATTTGATGACAAAGTCTTTCTTTTTGTGGATGGTGGAGTGCCTGATCCATGGTATACAGGTGATTTTGATACTACTTATGATTTGGTTAAGCGTGGTTGTGAACAATGGCTAGCGCGACTAAGAAATTCTTAAAGAGAAGTTGAGTAAAATGAAAAAAATCAAATTAACCAGAGGTCGCCTCGAGCTTCTGACGGTTTTAATTCTTATTGTTTGTGGTTTATCGGTTTTTGCATTAACGATAAAATCAAAAACAACATTGACATACGATAATGGTAAAATTACCTACACAGGTTATGTGGTTAATCATCGTATGAATGGTCAAGGTAAGTTGACGTATGAGAACGGTGATATCTATGAAGGTGACTTTGTGGATGGTGTTTTTGAAGGGCAAGGCGTCTTTACGTCGCATTCTGGTTGGATTTATAAAGGTGAGTTCAAAAATGGTCAACCAGATGGCGAAGGCGTTTTGACTGCACAAAATGGTAAGGTATATACAGGAACCTTTAAACAGGGGATTTTTCAAAAATGAGAATAAAATGGTTTTCAATGGTTAGGGTGACAGGACTTTTGTTGGTTCTGTTCTACCATTTCTTTAAAACAGCTTTTCCAGGCGGTTTTATTGGTGTTGACATTTTCTTTACTTTTTCAGGGTATTTGATTACAGCATTGCTGATTGATGAGTATTCACGAAGTAAGAAAATTGATCTTTTAGGATTTTACAAGAGACGTTTTTACCGTATCGTTCCGCCATTAATTTTAATGATTTTGATTGTCATGCCGTTTACTTACTTAGTCCGTAGAGATTATGTGGCAAGTATTGGTAGTCAAGTGGCTGCGGCGATAGGTTTCACGACAAACTTTTATGAAATCATTACAGGTGGTAATTACGAAACACAATTTATCCCTCATCTCTTTGTTCATACATGGAGTTTGGCAATTGAGATGCATTTTTATCTAATTTGGGGATTTTTAGTTTGGTTACTAGGCAGACGTCAGGATAGTTTAGCAAAATTCCGTAGTTTGATTTTTGGACTTTCTTTAGTATTTTTCACAGGAAGTTTTCTATCTATGTTCGTTCGAGCGTTTTTGGTTGACAACGTGTCAACAATTTACTTCTCATCACTAACCCATAGTTTCCCGTTCTTCTTAGGAGCAATGGCTGCGACAATGACAGGGATTAAAGAGACGACCGTTCGCTTTAAAAAGAATGTCCGATTGTGGTCTACAAAACGTAGCATTTTGACAATGCTAGTGAGCGCAGCTCTGTTAGTGCTGTTGATGTTTATATTGAAGTTTGATCAACGTATCACCTATTTATTTGGTTTTGTTTTGGCAAGCTTATTTGCTACGGTGATGATTTATGCGGCGCGTATTTTGAACGACCAAACTCCAAATGCTAAAGAGCCTGCCATTATCAATTATCTAGCAGATGTCAGTTATGGTGTTTATTTGTTCCACTGGCCGTTTTACATTATCTTTACTCAGTTGATGTCAAATGGTTTTGCTGTCTTGCTAACAGTTATTCTTTCATTGGTATTTTCAACCTTGTCTTACTATGTTGTTGAACCATTCCTTGCTGGAAAAGCACCGAAATTGTTTGGTAAACCACTGGACTTAGAGCCTTACAAGAAATGGATTTTCGGCGGCTCGGCAGCATTAGCTGTCATTATGCTTGTGACAGTTATGACGGCACCTGCGGTAGGAAAATTTGAGACAAGTCTTTTAGTTAGTTCGCTTCAACAATCTCAAGTGAATTTAAATCGTACTCATACGGTAGCGGCAGGAGATGCGGGAGCGTTGAGTGATGTCACTGTTATTGGAGATTCTGTTGCTCTTCGTTCAAGTGCGTCGTTTGCGACATTGCTTCCGAATGCGCAGTTAGATGCGGCGGTTAGTCGAAGTTTTGATAATGCTTTTGAAATTTTCCAAAATGAAATTTCTAGCGGCACTCTTTCTAAAACGACAGTTCTTGCAATCGGTGTAAACTCACTAGATCATTATCAAGAAGATATTCAACAGTTTATTGATGCTTTGCCAGATGGCTATCGTTTAGTTATTGTTACGCCGTACAATGCTGGTGATGAAGCGAAAGTTAAAGAGGTGCGTGATTATGAATTGAGCTTAGCGAAGTCTTATAGTTACATTACGGTTGCTGATTGGTATAAAGCAGCGACGAATCATCCTGAAATTTGGAATGGCACTGACGGTGTTCACTACAGCGATGCCAATACAAAAGGAGCTAATCTTTACGTTAAGACAATTCAACAGGCCATTGATAAATCAGCTAAAAAGCCTGCAAAAGGTGAATCGGATAATTAATACAGAAAAGTCAACTTCGGTTGGCTTTTTTTATGTTAGAAACTGTCAATCTATGTAAGAAAACATGACGTCAAAAATATATCAAAAATCCCTTTACATCAACGTTTGATAGCGTTATAATACATGTGACATAAAACGTGAGAAAAGGGGTAAAACAAGTGGCTGAGTTGTTCTATGATGTTTTGGCAAGTGTCTGGATTTCAATTGCGGGCGTAGATTCACGCTGGGGTAAATAATAAGTTGTAACAGCACCGAAAAGGTGCTTTTTTTAATAAATAGCGTAAAACTGTATAAATTTTCTGATAATTGTGATACAATTGGTGCAAGACTATCTAAAAATGAGGAATTTGCGATGACGTTAATTTACCAATCAACTCGTGACGAAAATAACAAAGTAACTGCTAGCCAAGCTATTTTACAAGGATTGGCAACTGACGGCGGTTTGTTTACCCCTGTGTCAATTCCAAAAGTAGCTTTAGATTTTAATGCTTTAAAGGATGCTTCATACCAAGAAGTAGCAAAATTGGTCTTGTCAGCTTTTTTGGATGATTTTACTGAAGAGGAGTTAGATTACTGTATCAACTCAGCTTACGATGAAAAATTTGATACTCCAGCGATTGCTCCAGTGGTGAAATTGGGTGACCAATATAATCTTGAACTTTTCCATGGTTCAACGATTGCCTTTAAGGATATGGCTTTGTCGATTTTGCCTTACCTTTTGACAACATCAGCTAAGAAACAAGGTGTTGACAATAAAATTGTAATTTTGACAGCGACATCGGGTGACACTGGTAAAGCTGCCATGGCTGGCTTTGCAGATGTTCCCGGAACTGAAATCATTGTCTTTTATCCTAAAGACGGTGTCAGCAAAATTCAAGAACTCCAAATGACAACTCAAACTGGTAATAATACGCATGTTGTTGCAATTACTGGTAATTTTGATGATGCTCAAACGGATGTCAAACGTATGTTTAATGATGTGGCTTTGCGTGAAAAATTGCTTGCCCACAAAACCCAATTTTCATCAGCTAACTCGATGAATGTTGGTCGCTTGGTGCCTCAAGTTGTTTATTACGTTTATGCTTATGCTCAACTTGTCAAAGCTGGTCATATTAAAGTTGGTGACAAAATTAATATTACAGTTCCAACTGGAAACTTCGGTAACATTTTAGCAGCTTATTATGCTAGTCAAATTGGTGTTCCAGTAGGTAAATTAATCTGTGCATCGAATGAAAATAAAGTGTTGACTGATTTCTTTACAACAGGGATTTATGATAAAAAACGTGACTTTAAAGTAACAACAAGTCCTTCAATGGATATCTTGGTATCTTCTAACCTAGAGCGTTTGATTTTCCACCTTTTGGGTAATGATGCTGCTAAGACAAAAGAATTGATGGAAAAATTGACTACAGAAGGTGAATATACACTTCCAGAAGTCAATAAAGAAATTCTTGATATGTTTGAAGCTGGATATGCAACGGAAGCTGAAACATCGGCTGAGATTAAGCGTGTTTACGATGCTTCTGACTATGTTGAAGATCCTCATACGGCAGTTGCATCAGCTGTTTATCAAAAATATGTTGAACGTACAGGAGATCACACGCCGACGGTTATTGCCTCAACAGCAAGTCCATATAAATTCCCACGTGTGGCAGTTGAAGCAGTGAGTGGAAAAGCTCCAGCAGACGATTTTGCTGCAGTAAAAGAACTTGAAAAATTATCAGGTGTCGTTATTCCGAAAGCTGTCGATGGACTTGAAACAGCTGAAGTTCGACATAAGACAGTTGTTGTGACAAGTGATATGCAAAAAGCTGTCGAAGATTATTTGGGACTTTAAAAAGTAGAAGCTGAGACTGGTTCTCGGCTTTTCTTTTTGTTACGATAGAGATATGAAACAAACAAAGAAAATTATGCGTCTGGCTTTTCCAGCGATGATGGAAAATTTGCTGCAGATGCTCATGGGTGTTGTCGATAATTACCTTGTTGCGCAAGTCGGCTTAATTGCTGTTTCAGGGGTATCTGTGGCCAATAACATTATTACAATTTATCAAGCGATTTTTATTGCTCTTGGTGCAGCGGTGTCTAGTTTGGTGTCTAAAAGTATTGGTGAAAAGAATCCTCAAAAGTCACTGCATTATCAGTCGGAGTCCTTGCTTATTACTTTAGGCCTGAGTGTCCTTCTCGGCTTGATTTCAATAGTATTTGGTAAGTACATTTTAGCTTGGTTGGGGACTGAAGCGGCTGTTACACAGGCAGGAGGTTTGTATCTTGCTATTGTAGGTGGTTTGATTGTTAGTCTAGGATTTATGACAACTCTGAGTGCTTTTTTGCGAGCACTTGGAAAACCACAATTACCTATGTACGTGAGCCTGCTGACCAATGTTTTAAATGCAGTCTTATCGGCTGTAGCGATATTTATTTTTCATTGGGGAATTGTTGGGGTAGCATGCTCAACGGTAATTTCTCGCCTTCTTGGAGTCATAATGCTAGCTAGTCAATTGCCAATTAAAAAGATTGTTAAAAACATTAGGTGGACACTTGATCGGGATTTGGTAAGCATAGCCTTGCCAGCGGCAGGTGAACGTTTAATGATGCGGGCTGGCGATGTTGTTATTGTAGCCATTATTGTTAAATTTGGTACAGAGGTTGTAGCGGGAAATGCTATCGGTGAAACCTTGACTCAGTTTAACTATATGCCAGGAATGGGTGTAGCCACAGCGACAGTTATTTTGGTTGCTCATAGCCTTGGGCAAAAAAATAAACAAGAAATCCGTCAGTTGGTACGAGCTTCTTATCTTGTGTCAGTTGTGCTTATGTTTGCTGTAGGAGCGATGGTATATTTTTCAGGTAATCAGCTAACTCATCTCTTTACGACAAATGAAGCTGCTTTAGAAGCGAGTCTTGTGGTTTTGTTTTACTCATTTATTGGTGGACCAGCAACTGCTGGAACTCTCATATTTACAGCAACTTGGCAAGGATTAGGAAATGCAAAGTTACCTTTTTATGCAACAACCGTCGGTATGTGGGTGATTCGAATTGTAACTGGATATGTTCTAGGAATTGTTTTGCATTTTGGGCTAACAGGAGTTTGGCTTGCTACGGTAGCAGATAATGTTTTTCGTTGGTTATTCTTGTACATTCTTTACAGAAAATACATGAAAAAAATCTAAAACTCTACTATTAAATAGCGTAAATTATGACCAGATATTTATCTGGTCTTTTTTGTGTAAGAGAACTGAAAACAGTTTCTTCTAAAAAATCGAAAAAAAGGGAGCAAAATCCTTGCAATGCACTGTTAAATCTGATATTATAGACAAGTGCTGTTGATACAGTGACTTTAGCTATGATACAAGAGGTTGCGACACGCTCGGTTGCATTGCCACGCAAAAGGCGTGTTGGTTTTCTTGAGGAGCTAGCCTATTATCTTAAATAGACGAAAAGGAGAAAAAGATGGCAAACAAAAAAATCCGTATCCGTTTGAAAGCATACGAACATCGTACACTTGATACAGCGGCAGAAAAAATTGTTGAAACTGCAACACGTACAGGTGCTTCAGTAGCTGGACCAGTTCCACTTCCAACTGAACGTAGCTTGTACACAATTATTCGTGCGACTCACAAATACAAAGATTCTCGCGAACAATTTGAAATGCGTACTCACAAACGCTTGATCGATATCGTCAACCCAACACAAAAAACTGTTGATGCTTTGATGAAATTGGATCTTCCAAGTGGTGTTAACGTAGAAATCAAACTTTAATAAGGATTTGATTCTTGAGCACAAAAAACGCTCGTTAAAAACTTTTTTGAGCATAAAAAACGCTCATTAAAAACTTTTTAAATAAATAAAGTAAAGGAAATATTTTCTCATGACAAAAGGAATCTTAGGGAAAAAAGTGGGAATGACTCAAATCTTCACTGAATCTGGTGAATTCATCCCTGTTACTGTCATCGAAGCAACTCCAAACGTTGTGCTTCAAGTGAAAACTGTTGAAACAGACGGTTATGAAGCTGTTCAAGTTGGTTTTGACGACAAACGTGAAGTATTGAGCAACAAACCTGCCAAAGGCCATGTAGCAAAAGCTAACACAGCTCCTAAGCGCTTCATTCGTGAATTCAAAAACATTGAAGGCTTAGAAGTTGGTCAAGAAATCACAGTTGATACATTCGAAGCTGGAGATGTTGTTGATGTAACTGGTACATCTAAAGGTAAAGGTTTCCAAGGTGTTATCAAACGCCATGGTCAAGCTCGTGGACCAATGGCTCACGGTTCTCGTTATCACCGTCGTCCAGGTTCTATGGGACCTGTTGCGCCTAACCGTGTTTTCAAAAACAAACACTTGGCAGGACGTATGGGTGGTAACCGTGTGACAATCCAAAACCTTGAAGTTGTCCAAGTTATCCCAGAGAAAAACGTTATCCTTATCAAAGGTAACGTACCAGGTGCTAAGAAATCTCTTATCACTATCAAATCAGCAGTTAAGGCTGCTAAATAATAAGAAAGGAGAAAACAGTTAAAATGGCAAACGTAAAACTATTTGACCAAACTGGTAAAGAAGTTAGCTCAGTTGAATTGAACGACGCTATCTTCGGTATCGAACCAAACGAATCAGTAGTGTTTGATGTTGTTATCAGCCAACGCGCTAGCCTTCGCCAAGGTACTCACGCAGTTAAAAACCGCTCTGCAGTATCTGGTGGTGGTCGTAAACCATGGCGTCAAAAAGGAACTGGACGCGCTCGTCAAGGTTCTATCCGCTCACCACAATGGCGTGGTGGTGGTGTAGTCTTCGGACCAACTCCACGTTCATACGGATACAAACTTCCACAAAAAGTTCGTCGCCTTGCATTGAAATCAGTTTACTCAGCTAAAGTTGCTGAAGAAAAATTTGTAGCTGTAGAAAGCCTTTCATTTGCAGCTCCAAAAACTGCTGAATTCGCAAACGTACTTTCAGCTCTTAACGTTGACTCAAAAGTACTTGTAATCCTTGAAGAAGGTAATGAATTTGCAGCTCTTTCTGCACGTAACCTTCCAAACGTTAAAGTTGCAACTGCAACAACTGCAAGTGTTCTTGATATCGTAAACAGCGACAAACTTCTTGTTACTAAAGAAGCAATCTCTACAATCGAGGAGGTTCTTGCATAATGAATTTGTACGACGTAATCAAAAAACCAGTTATCACTGAAAAATCAATGTACGACCTCGAAGCAGGTAAATATACATTTGAAGTTGACTCTCGTGCGCACAAACTTTTGATCAAACAAGCTGTTGAAGCTGCTTTTGATGGAGTTAAAGTTGCAAACGTGAACACTGTAACTGTAAAACCAAAAGCTAAACGTGTTGGTCGTTACACTGGTTTCACTTCAAAAACTAAAAAAGCTATCATCACTCTTACAGCTGATTCTAAAGCAATCGAGTTGTTTGCAGCTGAAGCTGAATAATCTAAGGAGGAAATAACGTGGGTATTAAAGCTTATAAACCAACGACAAATGGTCGTCGTAATATGACTTCTTTGGATTTTGCTGAAATCACTACAAGCACTCCTGAGAAATCATTGCTTGTTTCACTTAAAAACAAAGCTGGTCGTAACAACAACGGTCGCATCACTGTACGTCACCAAGGTGGCGGACACAAACGTCACTACCGTTTGATTGACTTCAAACGTAACAAAGATGGCGTTGAAGCAGTTGTTAAAACTATCGAGTACGATCCAAACCGTACAGCTAACATCGCTCTTGTACACTACACTGATGGTGTGAAAGCTTACATCCTTGCACCAAAAGGTCTTGAAGTTGGTCAACGTATCGTTTCAGGTCCAGATGCAGATATCAAAGTTGGTAACGCACTTCCACTTGCTAACATCCCTGTTGGTACAGTTATTCACAACATCGAACTTCAACCAGGTAAAGGTGCTGAATTGATCCGTGCCGCTGGTGCATCTGCACAAGTTCTTGGTCAAGAAGGTAAATATGTACTTGTTCGTCTTCAATCAGGCGAAGTTCGTATGATTCTTGGTACTTGCCGTGCTACAATCGGTACTGTAGGTAACGAACAACAAGTTCTTGTTAACCTTGGTAAAGCTGGTCGCAGCCGTTGGATGGGTATCCGTCCTACAGTTCGTGGTTCTGTAATGAACCCTAATGATCACCCACACGGTGGTGGTGAAGGTAAAGCACCAGTTGGACGTAAAGCGCCATCTACTCCTTGGGGTAAACCTGCGCTTGGTCTTAAAACTCGTAACAAAAAAGCTCAATCTGACAAACTTATTATTCGTCGTCGTAACGACAAATAATCGGCTAGTCGCTTAGCTAATTAATCATCCGCCAGCTCGGTAGTGTGCATTTTATGCACACAGGCCGCTGTGGTACTATAATTTAAAGGAGAAAACTACAAAATGGGACGTAGTCTTAAAAAAGGACCTTTCGTCGATGAGCATTTGATGAAAAAAGTTGAAGCTCAAGCAAACGACGAAAAGAAAAAAGTAATTAAAACTTGGTCACGTCGTTCAACGATTTTCCCAAGTTTCATCGGATACACAATCGCAGTTTATGATGGACGTAAACACGTACCAGTTTACATTCAAGAAGACATGGTAGGTCACAAACTTGGTGAATTCGCACCAACTCGTACTTACAAAGGTCACGCTGCTGACGATAAGAAAACACGTTAATAAGAGGAGGACACAATGGCAGAAATTACTTCAGCTAAAGCAATGGCTCGTACAGTCCGTGTTTCACCTCGTAAAACACGTCTTGTACTTGATCTTATCCGTGGTAAGAACGTTGCTGACGCAATCGCAATCTTGAAATTCACTCCAAACAAAGCAGCTCGTGTAGTTGAAAAAGTTCTTAACTCTGCTATCGCTAACGCAGAAAACAACTTTGGTTTGGAAAAAGCTAACTTGGTAGTATCTGAAACTTTCGCAAACGAAGGACCAACTATGAAACGTTTCCGTCCACGTGCTAAAGGTTCAGCTTCACCAATCAACAAACGCACAACTCACGTAACAGTAGTTGTGTCAGAAAAATAAGGAGGTAAAATCGTGGGTCAAAAAGTACATCCAATTGGTATGCGTGTCGGAATCATCCGTGATTGGGATGCGAAATGGTATGCTGAAAAAGAATACGCGGATTACCTTCATGAAGATCTTGCAATCCGCAAATTCATCCAAACAGAATTGGCAGACGCTTCAGTTTCACGTATTGAAATCGAACGTGCTGTAAATAAAGTAATTGTTTCACTTCACACTGCTAAACCAGGTATGGTTATCGGTAAAGGTGGAGCAAACGTAGACGCTCTTCGCGTTAAACTTAACAAATTGACTGGAAAACAAGTTCACATCAACATCGTTGAAATCAAACAACCTGATTTGGACGCTCACCTTGTTGGTGAAAACATCGCACGTCAACTTGAACAACGTGTTGCTTTCCGTCGTGCTCAAAAACAAGCTATCCAACGTACAATGCGTGCAGGTGCTAAAGGTATCAAAACTCAAGTATCTGGTCGTTTGAACGGTGCTGATATCGCTCGTGCTGAAGGTTACTCAGAAGGAACTGTTCCACTTCACACACTTCGTGCTGATATCGACTACGCTTGGGAAGAAGCTGACACTACTTACGGTAAACTAGGTGTTAAAGTTTGGATCTACCGTGGTGAAGTTCTTCCAGCTCGTAAAAACACTAAAGGAGGCAAATAACAAATGTTAGTACCTAAACGTGTTAAACACCGTCGCGAATTCCGTGGAAAAATGCGCGGTGAAGCTAAAGGTGGTAAAGAAGTCGCATTCGGTGAATACGGTCTTCAAGCTACTACTAGCCACTGGATCACAAACCGCCAAATCGAAGCTGCCCGTATCGCTATGACTCGTTACATGAAACGTGGTGGTAAAGTTTGGATTAAAATCTTCCCACACAAATCATACACTGCTAAAGCTATCGGTGTACGTATGGGTTCTGGTAAAGGGGCACCTGAAGGTTGGGTAGCACCAGTTAAACGTGGTAAAGTTATGTTCGAAATTGCTGGTGTACCTGAAGAAGTTGCACGTGAAGCTCTTCGTCTTGCTAGCCACAAATTGCCAGTTAAGACTAAATTCGTGAAACGTGAAGCAGAATAAGGAGAAATCATGAAACTTCAAGAAATTAAAGATTTTGTTAAAGAGCTTCGTGGTCTTTCTCAAGAAGAACTTGCTAAGAAAGAAAACGAACTTAAGAAAGAACTTTTCGATCTTCGTTTCCAAGCTGCAGCAGGTCAACTTGATCAAACTGCTCGTTTGAACGAAGTTAAAAAACAAATTGCACGTGTTAAAACAGTGCAATCTGAAAAGAAATAATAGATTGGGAAAGGAGAAATTCTAATAATGGAACGTAATCAACGTAAAACCCTTGTTGGACGCGTAGTATCTGACAAAATGGATAAAACAATCACTGTTGTAGTTGAAACTAAACGTAACCACCCAGTCTATGGTAAACGTATCAACTATTCTAAAAAATACAAAGCACATGATGAAAACAACGTTGCTAAAGAAGGCGATATCGTTCGTATCATGGAAACTCGTCCACTTTCAGCTACAAAACGTTTCCGTCTTGTAGAAGTTGTGGAAAAAGCTGTTATTATCTAATCAAACTAAAAGGAGAAAATTGAAATGATTCAACAAGAAACTCGCTTGAAAGTTGCTGATAATAGCGGTGCTCGTGAAATCTTGACTATCAAAGTTCTTGGTGGTTCAGGACGTAAATTCGCTAACATCGGTGACGTAATCGTTGCTTCTGTAAAACAAGCTACTCCTGGTGGAGCTGTTAAAAAAGGTGATGTCGTAAAAGCTGTTGTAGTTCGTACTAAAACAGGTGCTCGTCGTCCAGACGGTTCATACATCAAATTTGACGACAACGCTGCAGTAATCATCCGTGACGATAAAACTCCTCGCGGAACTCGTATCTTCGGCCCTGTTGCACGTGAATTGCGTGAAGGTGGCTTCATGAAGATCGTATCACTTGCACCAGAAGTACTTTAATAAGAACACAAACTAAGTCCCCTGCTTTTTGCAGGGTGCCCATTAGGGCGTAAGAAATAATAGGAGAAAAACCAAATGTTTGTAAAAAAAGGCGATAAAGTTCGCGTTATTGCTGGTAAGGACAAAGGCGTTGAAGCTGTAGTTCTTAAAGCCCTTCCTAAAGTCAACAAAGTTGTCGTTGAAGGTGTTGCTATTGTTAAAAAACATCAAAAACCAAACAACGTAAACCCTCAAGGTGCTATCGTGGAAAAAGAAGCACCAATCCATGTGTCTAACGTTCAAGTTCTTGACAAAAATGGTGTTGCAGGACGTGTTGGTTACAAAGTTGTAGACGGCAAAAAAGTTCGTTACAACAAAAAATCAGGCGAAGTGCTTGATTAATCACGAAGGAAAGGAGAAAGTATAAGTAATGGTAAATCGTTTAAAAGAAAAATACACTAACGAAGTAGTTCCTGCTTTGACTGAAAAATTCAACTACACTTCAGTTATGGCTGTCCCAAAAGTTGAGAAAATCGTTCTTAACATGGGTGTTGGTGATGCTGTAAATAATGCTAAAAACCTTGAAAAAGCTGCTGCTGAATTGGCACTTATCTCAGGTCAAAAACCATTGATTACTAAAGCTAAGAAATCAATCGCTGGCTTCCGTCTTCGTGAAGGTGTAGCGATCGGTGCAAAAGTTACCCTTCGTGGTGAACGTATGTACGAATTCTTAGATAAATTGGTAACTGTTTCACTTCCACGTGTTCGTGACTTCCACGGTGTTCCAACAAAATCATTTGATGGACGTGGTAACTACACACTTGGTGTGAAAGAACAATTGATCTTCCCAGAAATCAACTTTGATGATGTTGATAAAGTACGTGGTCTTGATATCGTTATCGTAACTACTGCTAACACTGACGAAGAAGGTCGTGAATTGCTTAAAGGCCTTGGAATGCCTTTTGCAAAATAATTTAGGAGGTAAATCAATTGGCTAAAAAATCTATGATTGCTAAGAATCATCGCCCTGCGAAATTCTCTACGCAAGCTTACACTCGTTGCGAACGTTGTGGCCGTCCACACTCAGTTTACCGCAAATTCAAACTTTGCCGTGTTTGCTTCCGTGAGTTAGCTTACAAAGGACAAATCCCAGGCGTTACCAAAGCTTCTTGGTAAGTCGATGATATAATATTCCTGACTGAACAAGCCATATAGAAGAATTTATCTTCTGTTTGGCAAAGTTCATGATGGGTTCAAGAGTTATTCTTGAAAACAAGCCGTAAGGCACATTAACTAGCAAGTGAACTATTCAAACTACTAGTAAGAGGAGAATATATAAATGGTTATGACTGACCCAATTGCAGACTTTTTGACACGCATTCGTAACGCTAACCAAGCAAAACACGAAGTGCTTGAAGTACCTGCATCAAACATTAAAAAAGGTATTGCTGAAATCCTTAAACGCGAAGGTTTCGTGAAAAACGTTGAAGTTATCGAAGATGACAAACAAGGTATCATCCGCGTATTCCTTAAATACGGACAAAACGGTGAACGTGTTATCACTAACTTGAAACGTATTTCTAAACCAGGTCTTCGTGTTTACGCAAAACGTGAAGATGTTCCTAAAGTTCTTAACGGACTTGGAATTGCAATCATTTCTACATCAGAAGGTCTTTTGACTGACAAAGAAGCTCGTCAAAAGAACGTTGGTGGAGAAGTTATTGCTTACGTTTGGTAAGATAAAAAACTTATTTCAATTTTCATTGAGAAAAGTTTCTTACTAAAATTAATGGACTATCAGTACAGTTAATCTGTATGAATAGTTGCCCCGTGAAAACTCGTCGCATATGCGGCTTGACAATCTAACAGGAGAAAATAAAAACTATGTCACGTATTGGTAATAAAGTTATCAACTTGCCTGCTGGTGTTGAAGTTACTAACAACAACAATGTAGTAACTGTTAAAGGACCTAAAGGCGAACTCACTCGTGAGTTTGATAAAAACATTGAAATCAAAGTTGAAGGCACTGAAGTTTCACTTCACCGTCCAAACGACTCAAAAGAAATGAAAACAATCCATGGTACAGCTCGTGCTAACTTGAACAACATGGTACTTGGCGTTTCTGAAGGTTTCAAAAAAGAACTTGAAATGCGCGGGGTTGGTTACCGTGCTCAACTTCAAGGTTCAAAACTTGTACTTTCTGTAGGTAAATCTCACCAAGACGAAGTAGAAGCTCCAGAAGGAATTTCATTTGAAGTACCATCTGCAACTTCAATCATCGTTAACGGTATCAGCAAAGAAGTTGTTGGTCAAACAGCTGCTTACATCCGTAGCCTTCGTGCTCCAGAACCTTACAAAGGTAAAGGTATCCGTTACGTTGGTGAATACGTACGTCGTAAAGAAGGTAAAACAGGTAAATAATAGCTTATGGGAGATTTTGCGAGAGTTATTCTCGCAGAACTCATATGCTAACATTTATACAACAATGTCGTTTTGACATTTATCAATTAATTAAGAGGTGAAAATTGTGATTTCGAAACCAGATAAAAACAAAATCCGCCAAAAACGCCACCGTCGCGTTCGCGGTAAACTCTCTGGAACTGCTGATCGCCCACGTTTGAACGTTTTCCGTTCTAATACAGGCATCTACGCTCAAGTTATTGATGACGTAGCGGGTGTAACGCTCGCAAGTGCATCAACTCTTGATAAAGAAGTTTCTAAAGGAACTAAAACAGAACAAGCCGTTGTTGTCGGTAAACTTGTTGCTGAACGCGCAGTAGCTAAAGGTATTTCTGAAGTGGTGTTTGACCGCGGTGGATATCTCTATCACGGACGTGTTAAAGCTTTGGCTGACTCAGCTCGTGAAAACGGATTGAAATTCTAATAGGGAGGACACTAAATAATGGCATTTAAAGATAATGCAGTTGAACTTGAAGAACGCGTTGTTGCGATCAACCGTGTTACAAAAGTTGTTAAAGGTGGACGTCGTCTTCGCTTTGCTGCTCTTGTAGTTGTTGGTGACCGTAATGGTCGTGTAGGTTTCGGTACTGGTAAAGCTCAAGAAGTACCAGAAGCTATTCGTAAAGCTGTTGAAGACGCTAAGAAAAACTTGATCGAAGTACCTATGGTTGGTACAACAATTCCTCACGAAGTTCGTTCAGAATTCGGTGGAGCTAAAGTATTGTTGAAACCTGCTGTAGAAGGTGCTGGGGTTGCCGCTGGTGGTGCTGTTCGTGCCGTCATCGAATTGGCTGGTGTTGCAGATGTTACATCTAAATCACTTGGCTCAAACACTCCAATCAACATTGTTCGCGCAACTGTTGAAGGTTTGAAACAACTTAAACGTGCAGAAGAAGTTGCTGCTCTTCGCGGTATTTCAGTTTCTGACTTAGCTTAAGAAAGGGGATAATAATGGCTCAAATTAAAATCACTTTGACTAAGTCTCCAATCGGACGCATTCCTGCACAACGTAAAACAGTTGCTGCTCTTGGACTTGGTAAATTACATAGCTCAGTTGTCAAAGAAGACACTCCAGCTATCCGTGGAATGGTTACTTCAGTTTCACACTTGGTAACTGTTGAAGATGTTAAATAATTAACATTAAATAAATTTTAGGTTTAAGTCGCGGGGGGAGACTCTTGCGACTTAAACTAGATATAGTATAGGCGAGTTTCTATGGGGAGTCCTTTCCCCTCATAGAGGCGCTAGCATTTTACAAATAAGGAGAAATTAATAATGAAACTTCATGAACTTAAACCTGCTGAAGGTTCTCGTAAAGTCCGTAACCGTGTAGGTCGTGGTACTTCATCTGGTAACGGTAAAACTGCAGGACGCGGTCAAAAAGGTCAAAAAGCTCGTAGCGGTGGTAAAGTACGTCTTGGTTTTGAAGGTGGACAAACTCCATTGTTCCGTCGTATGCCAAAACGTGGTTTCTTGAACATCAACGCTAAAGAATACGCTCTTGTAAACCTTGACCAACTTAACGTTTTCGAAGATGGTACAGAAGTAACTCCAGTTGTTCTTAAAGAAGCTGGAATCATCCGTGCTGAAAAATCAGGCGTTAAAGTTCTTGGTAACGGCGAATTGACTAAAAAATTGACTGTTAAAGCAGCTAAATTCTCAAAATCTGCTGAAGCAGCTATCACTGCAAAAGGTGGTTCAATCGAAGTCATCTAATTGAGGAGGACTCGGTATGTTCTTTAAATTACTTAAAGATGCACTAAAGGTAAAAAATGTAAGAAATAAAATTTTCTTTACGCTTTTTATCATCTTTGTTTTCCGAGTTGGTACGCATATTACCGTACCTGGTATTAATGCCAAAAGTCTTGACCAACTAGGTGAACTTCCCTTTCTTAATATGTTGAATCTTGTTTCTGGTAATGCTATGAGTAACTTCTCTGTATTCTCAATGGGTGTTAGCCCGTACATCACAGCATCTATCATTGTTCAACTATTACAGATGGATATTTTGCCTAAGTTTGTTGAATGGAGCAAACAAGGTGAGGTTGGTCGTCGTAAGTTAAACCAAGCGACTCGCTATATTTCACTAGTTCTTGCATTTATCCAATCAATTGGGATTACAGCAGGCTTTAATACTTTATCAAGCATTTCACTTGTTTCAACACCAAATGTTAAAACATATATCCTGATTGGAGCTTTGCTCACAACAGGTAGTATGATTGTGACTTGGCTTGGGGAACAAATCACCGATAAAGGTTTCGGAAATGGTGTCTCAATGATTATCTTTGCTGGTATCATTTCATCAATTCCAAATGCGATTTCAACAATCTATGAAGATTTCTTTGTAAATGTTCGTTCAAGTGATTTAGTATCTTCATACATCTTTGTAGCTTTGTTAATCGTCGCTGTATTGGCAATTGTTTTCTTTACAACCTTTGTCCAACAAGCAGAATATAAAATTCCAATCCAATATACAAAACTTGTTCAAGGAGCACCAACAAGTTCTTATCTTCCTTTAAAAATTAATCCGGCTGGCGTCATTCCCGTTATCTTTGCCAGTTCGATTACAACGATTCCAAGTACGATTATTCCGTTGATTTCAAATGGACATGATATTCCTTGGCTTACAACTCTAGAATCATTCTTGAATTACCAAACACCGATCGGAATGGTAATTTACGCAGTACTAATTATTTTATTCTCATTCTTCTATACTTTTGTACAAGTTAATCCTGAAAAAACTGCAGAAAACTTGCAAAAGGGTGCGTCATATATTCCTAGTGTTCGACCTGGACGCGAAACAGAAGAATATTTGTCTTCATTATTGAAGAAATTAGCTACTGTCGGATCAATTTTCTTGGCGTTTATTTCATTAACACCAATTATTGCTCAACAAGCAATGAATCTATCTAGTAGTATTGCTCTTGGAGGAACAAGTCTTCTAATCTTGATTTCAACAGGCATTGAAGGAATGAAACAACTTGAAGGTTATCTCTTGAAGAGACAGTATGTTGGTTTCATGAATACAGCAGAATAGAATATAGGTTGACCTAGTCAACCTTTCTATTTTGTTTTTGAATAAGTTTAGCACTTCGGTGTTAAATTTATTTAAAAATAAAATAAGGAGAGTATCATGAATCTTTTAATCATGGGTTTACCAGGTGCTGGTAAAGGAACTCAAGCTGCGAAAATCGTTGAAAAATTTGGCGTAGCTCACATTTCAACTGGAGACATGTTCCGTGCTGCAATGGCAAACAAAACTGAAATGGGTGTTCTTGCTAAATCATTCATCGATAAAGGTGAACTTGTACCAGATGAAGTAACTAACGGTATCGTTAAAGAACGTTTGGCACAAGCTGATATCGCTGAAAAAGGTTTCTTGCTTGATGGTTACCCACGTACTATTGAACAAGCACACGCTTTGGACGAAACACTTAAAAACTTGGATCTTAAATTAGACGGTGTTATCAACATCGACGTTAATCCAGAAAGCTTGATTGAACGTCTATCAGGTCGTTTCATCTGCCGTTCTTGTGGAGCAACTTATCACAAAGTATTCAATCCAACAAAAGTTGAAGGAACTTGTGATGCATGTGAAGGACACGAATTCTATCAACGTGAAGATGACAAACCTGAAACTGTAAAACGTCGTCTAGATGTTAACATTGCTCAAGGTGCACCAATCATCGAACACTATCGTAAAGCTGGTATTGTTTTTGATGTTCAAGGTAACCAAGACATTGATGATGTATTTGCTGACATTGCAAAAGCAATCTCATCATTAAAATAATTTAAGAGTTTCTACTTGCACAAGTAGAAGAGTCGTGATATAATAGGCTAGTCTGGCTTATAATTGTTACCTCTGCACTCAGAGGACATCAAATCGAAATTTAGGGGGTACTTTTGCGTGGCAAAAGAAGATGTGATTGAAATTGAAGGTAAAGTTGTTGAGACGATGCCTAACGCTATGTTTACTGTTGAATTAGAAAATGGACACCAAATCTTGGCAACTGTATCAGGAAAAATCCGTAAAAACTACATTCGTATTTTGGTAGGTGACCGTGTTACTGTTGAAATGAGTCCTTACGATTTAACACGTGGACGTATCACATACCGCTTTAAATAATCGAAATAATTGGAGGGATTAAAAAATGAAGGTAAGACCATCAGTCAAACCAATTTGCGAATACTGTAAAGTTATTCGTCGTAACGGTCGTGTTATGGTAATTTGTCCATCAAATCCAAAACACAAACAACGTCAAGGATAATATAGAAAGGAGAAAAAATGGCTCGTATTGCTGGAGTTGATATTCCAAATGAAAAACGTGTAGTAATTTCACTTACTTATGTATATGGTATCGGTCTTGCAACTTCTAAGAAAATCTTAGCAGCTGCTGGTGTTTCTGAAGACATCCGTGTTAAAGATTTGACATCAGATCAAGAAGATGCTATCCGTCGTGAAGTTGATGCAATCAAAGTTGAAGGTGACCTTCGTCGTGAAGTGAACATGAACATCAAACGCTTGATGGAAATTGGTTCATACCGTGGTATCCGTCACCGTCGTGGACTTCCTGTCCGTGGTCAAAACACTAAAAATAACGCTCGCACTCGTAAAGGTAAAGCTGTTGCGATTGCTGGTAAGAAAAAATAAAATAGGAGGTAAAAAAATTGGCTAAACCAACACGTAAACGTCGTGTGAAAAAGAACATCGAATCTGGTGTTGCTCATATTCACGCTACATTCAATAACACTATTGTTATGATTACAGATGTGCACGGTAATGCAATTGCTTGGTCATCAGCTGGTGCTCTTGGATTCAAAGGTTCTCGTAAATCTACTCCATTCGCTGCACAAATGGCTGCTGAAGCTGCTGCTAAATCTGCACAAGAACATGGTCTTAAAACTGTTGAAGTTACTGTAAAAGGTCCTGGTTCAGGTCGTGAGTCTGCTATTCGTGCTCTTGCTGCTGCTGGTCTTGAAGTGACTTCAATCCGTGACGTTACTCCTGTGCCACACAATGGTGCTCGTCCTCCAAAACGTCGTCGTGTGTAATCATAATTGTTAATAGTACACAAGATTCGTTTCGAGGGAGTATAATAAATGATTGAGTTTGAAAAACCAATAATAACAAAAATTGATGAAAATAAAGATTACGGCAGATTTGTTATCGAACCACTTGAACGTGGTTATGGTACAACTCTAGGTAATTCTCTTCGTCGTGTACTCTTGTCTTCACTCCCAGGTGCGGCAGTAACATCAATTAAAATTGATGGAGTACTCCACGAATTTGACACTATTCCAGGTGTACGCGAAGATGTTATGCAAATCATCCTTAACATTAAAGGACTTGCAGTAAAATCTTATGTTGATGATGAAAAAATTATCGAACTTGATGTTGAAGGTCCAGCAGAAGTAACTGCAGGAGATATTTTGACAGATAGCGATGTTGAAATTGTCAACCCTGACCACTATCTCTTTACTATTGCTGAAGGACACAGTTTGAAAGCTACAATGACTGTTGCTAAAAAACGTGGTTACGTTCCAGCAGAAGGTAATAAAAAAGAAGATGCTCCAGTGGGAACATTGGCTGTAGATTCTATCTACACACCAGTGAAGAAAGTTAATTATCAAGTTGAACCTGCTCGTGTAGGTAGCAATGACGGCTTTGATAAATTGACAATCGAAATCATGACAAATGGCACAATCATTCCTGAAGATGCTTTAGGTCTATCTGCACGCGTTTTGATCGAACACTTGAATCTATTTACTGACCTTACAGAAGTTGCTAAAAACACTGATGTAATGAAAGAAGCAGAAAAAGTTAACGATGAAAAAGTGCTTGACCGTACTATCGAAGAACTTGATTTGTCAGTCCGCTCATATAACTGTCTTAAACGTGCAGGCATTAACACTGTATTCGATTTGACAGAAAAAACTGAGCCTGAAATGATGAAAGTCCGTAACCTTGGTCGTAAGAGCCTTGAAGAAGTCAAAGTTAAACTTGCTGATCTTGGACTCGGACTCAAAAACGATAAATAATATAGGAGGATAAAATGGCTTACCGTAAACTAGGACGCACTAGCTCACAACGTAAAGCAATGCTTCGTGATTTGACAACAGATCTATTGATTAACGAATCTATTGTAACAACTGAAGCTCGTGCTAAAGAAATCCGTAAAACAGTTGAAAAAATGATTACTTTAGGTAAACGTGGTGACCTTCATGCACGTCGTCAAGCTGCTGCTTTCGTACGTAATGAAATTGCATCTGAAAACTTTGATGAAGCTACTGAAAAATACTCTTCACAAACAGCTCTTCAAAAACTTTTCGATGAAATCGCACCTCGCTATGCAGAACGCAACGGTGGATACACTCGTATTCTTAAAACTGAACCTCGCCGTGGTGATGCTGCTCCAATGGCAATCATTGAATTAGTTTAATTTTTATCAATTTTGTTGAGTGTTATGATGATGGAACCTTTGGTTCTTAGTCTAGCTCTGGTCTACCGCTAGGATTTTTTCCTAGCGGGAACACTCATCATATTGGTGATAGATAAGTAACGCTTGTTTACGAAATGTCTCTAGATTAGAAACACTTCGTAAGCAGGCGTTTTTCTATTGCATTTTATAAAATGATTTTTCCCGGGGAACCTCCTATAACTTTTGATTATTCATCTCTGAAATTGAGATATTAGGTTACTTATTTCTTTACAATTTCAGTATTGGATATTTTATAGCTTGATTTATGTAGTAGTGATAAAAGTTATAGCGTGCTTATATTATTTTGTTGTAAAAATTAACCATATTGGATTCTTATTCTCAATTCAAATATATATTGAGAGCAGCTGTGATACTCCTTTTTATCGCTTTTTAGCAGATTTTTAAGAGAAAGGTGCTAAATTCACTTTAAGGAGTCAAATAAGAGGCCCAGAAGGCTCTATTTTGCTTCCTAAGGACAATTATGATAGATTGTTGCACAGAAGCTAACAGGTAGCAGATTGCCCCCCAAAAAATGCCTATGTACAGAAGTGGATCGTTTTTTGGGGAGTCAATGTTAGTCTAAATTAATATTTCTCTACACAAAATGAGACCAATTGTGTAGTTTATCAAGAATTAGACAGCCTTAAAAATATAAAATCATTGTGCTTTTTTGGAAATACATAAGGCAATTTTTGCTTCAAACCATTATCTAACGTGCAAAAATACCCCTATTTTACAGCATTTTTAACCTCTTTTACGAAAATGTTACAAAAAGTTGAAAAACTTTTCAAAAAAGTGTTGACAGTGTAAGTTAAGTTTAGTATACTAATATAGCTGTCGCATGAGACGGCAGTCGTTTCTAAGAGGTTGAAAAAAACTTTGAAAAAAGTTCTTGACAAAGCC